>Ga0326511_10000947_pt1 | contig 24889 bp, 42 predicted proteins | sample 0_2496_0518_D_FD_203701 | JGI IMG/M metagenome (GOLD analysis project Ga0326511, IMG submission 203701) | Bovine rumen microbial communities from UC Davis, California, United States - 0_2496_0518 | ecosystem: Host-associated > Mammals > Digestive system > Stomach > Rumen | place: USA...
ACTTAAGGTCTGCTTTAAACAATTTTGTCAGGCGATTAGCTATTCATAATTGCGACATATGGGATCTGTATTGCTTCCGATGCTCTCATCCCAAACACTATCATCAAATTTTGGCTATTGTCATAATAAACAAGTTTATTGGTATCACCAGTAGCGCATGAAGTCGGTATGATATATCTTGCGCCTGTGCAAATAGAATTTGGGTTAACCCATATTATTGATTCTGCGGCTTCAGTTGCAGTTACAGTATGCTGCCAAACGCCTATTGAAAATAACGATTTTAACTTATCTGCCATTTCTCATGGCCCCCTTTTACTCGGCATTCGGTTCCGGTTCTGCCGATTTCCACACGACAGGCTGCTCAACCACTGCCCCGTTGCTGTCATTGACTGCGGCATAGCAGTAATCCGTTCCCTGTTCGTGTCCATAGCCGTAGGCTGACAGATAAGCGTGAAAGCCTTGACGGGCGGCATCGGCAGTCTGATGGACAACGAGGCCCTTTTCAAAGGTTCCGTTCTTGCGCTTTGCCTGAGACAGAAAATAAACTACATCCATGATTTAATACTCCTTTCTTAATTCTGCGGTAAGATGAATGTCGGTTTCATGTAAAATGCAGAGGTATAATTTGCTATCGTTATAACATAACCGCCAGCCTCTTCGGCAATAGTGATGTCTGCCGGTGGATTATTCGGAGAGATCGGTGTGGTGAGGTTGGCGTCCGAAAACAGGCCCCAGTTGGCAACCTTATGGTTCGCCGTCATCCCGGTCACGTTTTCCTTCATGTATGTCCCGTTCTGATTAATTGCTGTCGTATTTCCGATCAGAGCCAGTTGATTTAAGGTGTTCTTTATACCAACTAATTCAGCTCCAACGGTCGTCTGCGTGCAGTTTGTTCCCGGCGTGATTGTGTTGCCGATTTGGATTGCTGCCGTTGCGACATAAAGGACGTTTGCAAGGATAAAATAGTCCCCGACGGCGTAAGCGTTCGCTGCCGTCGTGCTTGCTTCCTCCTGTGCAATAAGGGCCTTTACAAAATCAGCGCCCGCGCCGTCAATCCCCTGGTATGCGACCGTATAATAAACCGTCGTGCCTGAATCAAAGGTCAGCGTCGTTTTTGTCCAACTGAATTGCCCCTGAACAGGAGCGGGCCGCGTTCCTGACCATCCGGACGCCGGCGGCGTTGTTCCGCTTGCGTCGTTGGCGTATTCGTAAGCCGTGCTTTGCAGCGTCGGAGCCGGGCCTGTCGCATAAACGCCGCTATCGACATAGGCGTTTATATCACTGTCCCAAATCATCCAATGATTCGTTACGTTGTCAATATAAGGGGAATGCCCTGCAGCGCCAAGGACGCCGGCAATCTGCAGCGTCAGGATGTTGTAATAATCGGACGACAGGAATTCGTTGTCAGTTACGGCGCTCGGCTGCACGTTATTCGCCCAACCAAAAGCCGTGACGCGCGCCTCGTTGGCGTCGTAGAATTCAAGCTGCATCAGGACCGTGCCGGCAACCGTCAGCGCCTGCTGCACAATCTTGACGGTCGCAACGCTTCCGGTCCATGTAACGGCCTGGTTTCCGTCTTCGTCCACGTCATAAACGCCGCTTGTCCCGTCAGGCTTGTGAAAGCGGACGACGCCGTGATAACCGACCTGCGGATTCCATGCTGTCGAGCCATCAACAAGCGTTGCCTGAATCTGCCGTGATAGCTGATCCCCCTGGACGGCCCATGAGACGGCCGCAATGTTGGGGAGCTGCATATTAAGCGTTAGCGCCGTTGTTACTGGATTCATCTTTTAACACCTCTCTTTCTTTGAGTTTCTGCGCGACCTGAACAATTGAGTTGTATACGGCCGACATCTGCAGCCAGTATTCGCCATCAACCTTTACGGTCCGCAGCAGGTTTGCCGCGCTTGCAAGCTCGTTAATCAGCTCGTCCATTGTTGCCCTCGCTTTCTATCGTCGTTTCCGTGCCGCCTCGCAAAACGGCCTGCGTCCCGTATGGCTGCACGGCAACTGCGATCAAGGTAGTAAATCCGGTAAATACCCGGCTGCCGTAAATCATCCTGCTTGTTTTCTCAGGATTGGAAAAGATTGCCGCGGCCTCGGCAAAGCTGACGTCATCAATTGCGACATAAGCCTCGTTTGGAATTGACGCAAAAAACGTGCAATTGTGCGTTTCGCCGTTTGCAAAAGTTATTGTCTCCATTAGCCTTCGCCTCCTGATCCGAGATAATAAGCGTTTAACACGCTTGACCATTTCGGCGTAAATCCTGCCCCGCCCATAACGATTGCCCCGCCAACTGTCAGCGTTTGCCCAACGTTAAAATACGTCGGACCGGCGGCGCCTTGGTACGCCGTAGCATTTCCATAGTTTGCAGCATAGCCGAGATTTGTATTGATGCCGGAAACCGTGTTGTCGGTCGTTATTGTACTTGACGACAGGTTGCCGCTTGAGCCTCCTGTAACCGTGCTTGACGCAATGTTGCCGCCGCGGATAGTTGACGCCGCAAGGTTGCCGGTCGGAACTCCGCCACTGATTCCTCCCGTCAGCGTTCCGATTGCAATATTCCCGGACGCCCCGCCTGTTATGGTGTTGTCTGCGATCTTTGCGCCCGTTATGCTCTTGGCGTTGATCCTGTCAACGTTCAGCGTGCCGGCCGTGATGTTGGAAGCGTTTAGATTGCTTACCGTAACAACGGAAGCGTCAAGCGTTCCCGTTTTGATGTTGGAAGCGTTTAGATTTGTTACGTTTGCCTTTGACGCGTCAAGCGTTCCGGTTTTGATGTTGGAAGCGTTTAGATTTGTTACGTTTGCCTTTGACGCGTCAAGCGTTCCGGTCGTAATGAAATCGGCGACAATTGCGCCGTCCATTGTTATTGCTGTCGTATACGGCCCACTGTAACCGTATGGCGAATAACCAAAGCCGCCGAGATTGAAACGCCACAATTTCGATGCGGTCAGGATGTTTTCCGTATTCATGACAACTAACTCTGTCCAATTGCCGTCGTTGTCATAAATCGCGCGCATATAGCCGCCCTTAGCTCCCGTAATCTGCTCCGTCGCGTTTTCAATCGCATTCTGCTGCGCGCTGCTCTGCTGCTGCTGGTAAATGCTGTTCTGATTGTTCAGGCTGTTAATGATCTGCGTAACCTGGGCCTGAATCCGCGGCGGGACCGTGGAAAGCACAACCTTGTTTTTCTGCGGCAGATACGGATAAATCCAGCGCTCGACGATTATATGAACGATCTGCGCCCCGCTCCGCGTCTGATCTATCAGGATGCAGCGCGAAAAAAGCTTGAAATCAAGCTCGGCGTATTTCTCCGGGTTTGTTGCGGCAAGGTCCACGACGTCGCAGTCAAACGACCGCTGCGGGACGGCCATAGTTTCAAGCCGCTCTATTGCTGCAGCAAGCAGGTTTGCCGCGACGGTATAGCGTTCGTCTTTCCAGAATGCGCAAATCACGCGGCTGCTGTAAGTGTTGTTATCGACATACGGTTTGCCGCCGTTGATGCTTGCAAAGGAAAGCCCGTCTTTCCCGTAGGCATAAAGCCGCGTTGCAAAGCCGGTGCTTTTCCCCTTGTAGTTGTTCTCTTTCAGGTTCAAGTCACGCGTAACAAACGCGCCGAGATTTTGCCCGTTTGCCATGTTAACGATTGTCAAGCCCTTGTTGACGTTATCGAAACGATACGTCACGCCGTTAAACGTTTCCCGGCATTGCTCCAGTACGTCAAGCGGCGTCGCGCTTGTCAGCTCTATGGTCCTCTGATAGGTCAGACCGCTTTCGTCTGTAACGGTCCAGCCTGTAGGCGCAACGGACCTGACCATTGCGGCGACAGAAAGAGACGCGGATTTGTAATCAACGATTAGGCTTGCTTTCCATTCGTCAAGGTCTATTTGGCATTTGACGTTTGCCGTCTCCGATCCGGCGTCAATGGCTTTGACAAGATAATATGCAGCGTCCGTGCTTTCTGATTGCTCAAGGATGCTGCTTTCTTCCTGTATAGCCTGAAAAGCTTCGTCCCAAATAGAAACCTCAAAGCAAAGCTCATCAAGGCCGCTTACAAGCTGCCGTATATAATAGCCGTCAACGTTCAGCGGTACGGCTCCGCTGCCGGTGTAAAGCGTTAGCATGCTGCCGCCCTCCTGTTATATATACGTCGGCGCATATTGTACCGTCACGTCGTCGTCGCAATCTATCACGTTCGGCCCTGGAACGAGCTGCGGAAAGTTTACCCAAACAACAGACGCCGCCGTATTTACGCCGTTCTTTGTTATCTTGCCGTCGATTCCGTCGAATACGAGAACGTCGCCGGCAGTTACGGTTGCGAATACAGCGCCGCCGAGCTGGTAATTACTTCCGCTGGTCCCGACCGTCGCCGTCAGTCGGCAGTCAGTAACCGGCGCGGTTGAACGGCAATAAAGCGTCTCCCCTGCCGGCAGCGTAACAGTCTGCAGCGCGTCATGCCGAATTCCCTTGAAATGGTAGTCGCTTTTTATCTGCGCCGTCTTGCTTCCAATGCCGATCAGGGTTTCGGCCCCGGTCCCGGTGCAATAGACGTCGTAATAAAAACCGTCGTCAGGGATAAACAGCTCTGATTTCTCGAAAAGCGCCGCGTTCAGCGCGGACCGGTTCCGTTTCGCCTGCCGCAGGTCTTCCGCTTGAAAAACAACCGTCAGGACAATTTCGCGCAGCCCAAAAATGTTTTTGAGCTGATTCCAGCTCGTCCGGTTTACGCCCTGGAACACGGCCGGCGTGAATGGCGTTTCTCCGATGCTGTAATTCAGCAGGGACGCGCCGCCGTATGTTGCAAGCGGTTTCCCGTTTACCGTGCAGTCGAAAAACGCGCATTTATCCATTTAGATTTCCTCCCAAGCAAGCTGCTGCCCCATGCTCCACGCGGTCGCCCTTGCGATCTCTCGGCCGTCAAGCGTGACAGGAACGACAATATACGTTCCGTCAACGCTGCCGGTTGCCGACAGGTTTACGGAAACGTTCCGCTCCATAGCGTCAGCGGCAAAGCCTCCGGCCATAATCGGCCGCATTGCTTCCTCGGCCGTGTCGCCGATCCCCGCATAAACGTCGTGGACAATTCTTGTCATTTCCTGCTCGTTCTCTTCAAAGCCCTGCTCTGTGCCTTCTACGGACATTTCGCCTATGTATTTGAATTTCTTTGATGGTGAAGAAATGCCAAGCGCGCGTTTTGCGCTGTTCCAAAGGTTGTTTACGGCCTCCTGCACTTTGCCGACAAGGCTGCCCCAAAGCCCTGTTATACCGTTCCAGATGCCCGCAACGATGTTGCTGCCAATGCTTGCCCAATCTGCGTCTTTAAAGGCGTTAATCAGCGCAACGATTATCTGCGGTATCATGGCAAGCAATTGCGGGATTGCCTGAACAAGCCCGGTCGCAATGGCAATCAGAAGATAGACGCCCGTTTCCAGCAGCTCCGGGCCATGCTCTCCGATAGACGAAACGAGCCTTGACAAAACCTCAACCGCGGCTGTTATCATTCTCGGAATAGCCTGCACAAGTCCTGCGGCAAGGGATACGAGAAGCGCGACGCCGCCGTCAACCATTGCAGGCAGGTTATCAATCAAAAGACCAAACAGCGCGGACAGGATTTGCGAGACGGCAGCGAAAAGAGGCGGCCCGACCGTTTGGACAAGGCCCGGAAGCTGCCGGCCCAGCGCATCAATCAGCGCGGGCAGCTCAGAAGAAAACCGGGTCACAATCGTTGATAGATTGTCAACGATGTTTTGAGCGGCAACGCCAACGACGCGGGCAAATTCCTCCGCGTCAATGCTGCCGTTTAAAAAGTTGTCATACGCCGCTTTGGCGCTGTTCATGCTGCCTTCAATCGTGCTTGACGCTTCTTCAGAGGTCGTGCCAGTGATTCCCATCTCCGTTTGTATGATGTGAATTGCCTCTGTCACGTCCGCAAACGAATCAATGGTCAGGTCGGCCATTTCTCCGTTTGCGACCTTTACCCGGTTCGCGTCGTCAATCAGGCGCTGCATTTCTTCCTTTGTGCCGCCGTATCCGAGCTTCAGGTTGTCAAGCATTGTATAATTCTGCTTGGCAAAGCCCTGGTATGCGTTTTGGATTGACGCAATGTCCGTCCCCATCTTGTTGGCGTTGTCGGACATGTCAATAATCGCCTGATCCGCATATTTGGCAGCGGCAACCGTGTCGCCTCCGAGAGACTGCAGCAGCGACGCGCTAAAGCTTGTCACGTTCTGCATATACTCGTTTGCAGACATGCCGGCCGTTTCATAGGCGCGCTTGGCGTTGGCAATGACCGTATCCGCGCTGTCGCCGAAAAGGGTTTCGACGCCGCCTATGTTCTGCTCCATCTGCGCCGTCGAATCAAGCGCGGCCTTTGTCAGGTCCGCAAATGCGTCAACCGCCTTTCCGGCCATTTCCACAGCTGCAGCGCCGATTTGACGAAACGCGCCGATCATGATTTCTTTGAAGGCGCCGTGTTCTCTTGCTCCGCGGTCTACGCCATGCCCTGCTTTACGGCCTGCGGCCTCCGCTTCGTTTTCGACGCCGTCGTCATTCACAACGACGCGATATATGATTTTGCCGTCTTCGCCCACAACCTCACCCCCTGAACAGGCTTGAATTTTTCAGGCTTTTTGCAAACTGCTCCCGGCGCTCTTCCTCCGAGATTTTGATAGCAACCTTTTGCTTTGCCTTCACCAGCGCTTCGACCTGCTTTGCATTGTCTTTTGTCAAGGCTGGGACCGGGCGCTGCCGGATTTCGATAGTTCGCATGAGCGCGGTATCGCTTGGAAGGTCGGAAAGCAGCTCTAAAAACTGAAATATGCTGATTTTGTCTTTCAGCAGGTCAACGCCAATTCGAAAAAACGCGGTTCGGATCATGCGTGCATCCTGATGAAAATCAATGTATCTTTCTCCTGTTGTCTCCGGTTTCGGAAGCAAGCCAAGAACGGCATTCAAAAGCCTGCGCCGCTCTTCGATTGTCTGCGGCAGGTCCTTATAACCGTTCTCCAGAAGCAAAACGCATTGCGTTTCTAATCGGTCCGCGACCGTCATGGCCGGGTCGTCTTGTATGTCAAGCGCGCGTAATACCCGATCATAAGACAGGTTTAGCCGGTAAATCTTTCCGTCAACCTCTGCCTCGGTTGGGTAATCGTCGTAAATGTTCATTTATTCACGGCTTTTGCCATCTCAAGCAGTTGCTTTTTCCGCTCGGCGCTTGCTTCCCTGACTTTCGGAATGATCTCATTATTGATAAACGGGAACAAATCAACAAGCATCTCCGTTGCTATTCCCGCCGCTTCTTTTTGGCTTTTGTTTTTCGCTTCGTAAAAAGTTAGCAGTTTATCGCAGTTATCTTCTCCAAATATTGCCGTAAAAAGCGCAATTACTGTCTGCGCATATGACAGCGCCGCTTCGTCGCTGTTTGGGTCTTTCATGATTGCGTTTCGTGCGATGCCGACAAGCTCGTATGCATGATCAATTTGCCCGCCGGTCCGATCAACGTTAATGTCAACGTCGAGCGTATAAGCAACATTCCCGTTTGGATAGACAAGTTGCAACTGCTCGACAATGCGGTTTTTCCTTTGTACTTGGTACATTTTCGCCCTCCGTTTTTGATATTAAGAACAGCCGGAAAGCATAAAGCTTCCCGGCCGCTTTGTTTTGTCAGGTCCCGGAAACGACCGTGGCGTCCCCGCTTCCGATAACTTTGTATGTCGTGACGTTTACCATTGCGACGGTCACTTTCTTACCGCTTGCAATCTCATACGTCGCGCCGTTGGTGAAGTCGTTCCAATCCGTCAGCACCGTGCCGGCAGGCGCGGACGGGGCCGTGTCTCCGTAAGCATAGACGAATTTGCAATTAGCGTCCGGGAAGGTCGGCGCAACCGTCAGGACAGTCATGCCGGCAACAGCGCCGGCCGTGCTGGTAACTGTCAGCGTGGACGACGCCGCAACAGTTTCGACAATCGGACTGCCGTTAAAGCTGAAGTCAACGGAAACGGCTGCGCCGTCAGTAGTCGCGCCGCCAAAACTTGAGACGTTTTTCATCGTCACTTTGTTTGTGTAGCGCGTCACGCTGCCGTCAGCGTTTGCGAGAGAAAGCCGGAGGGTCGTTTTGCGCGCCTCCATCAGGTTCAGGCGATTTCCGAAAATGAAATCCTGCGCCGCGTCTCCAACCTTGCGCACGCCGGTCAACTGAATGACGGGATGAATTCCCGTTACCTCATCGGAGCCAAAGCCCTTGCCGCACAGGAAAAAGTATTCCTGCACCTGCTCATTCAGGGCCTCGGTCATGTTGTTGAAACCGTCGCAAACAGGCGCCCAAGTCCGGGCCGACGCAAAAGGCGTAGTGTCGATTTCAAGGTCAACGCCATAAACAGCAAGCAGATAACTCATTGTTTAAATTCCTTTCACGTTGAATTTGACGGCAAGGCTTGAGCCGTAAAGCCATTGGCTATTTTGCTCTCGGCCTATCAGGCGCGGGCTTGCCGTTGTTTCGATTGCGTAGATTTGCCAAGCCTGATTGCTTGGAAAATCTTTGCGGCGCGTCAGCGCCGCATGTATAGCGTCAAGCTGCTGAATTACAGCAAGCTGATTGTTGTTTTTGCCGTTGCAGACAATATTCATGCTTTCGTTGCTGCCCATATCCAGAAACACGGGAAACGAGCCGGAGCTGCCCGTCATCGCAATGCCGTTGTCCGGCGGCATGGAGCCTGTAACAATTGATACTCCTGCAGCATCCTGGGCCATGTCAATGACCGCTTGCAATACATCGTTATACATCAACTGTCTGCTCCCCTCACAAATTCACGTTGCGCGACCTTGTGCCAATCGCGCCCGTATTGCTTTTTTGCCGCCTCAATCCATTGCGTCGTCGCAAGGGAATTGACGTCAGTATTGTGGTTTTGTATGACGTGCGATCCGTCCGGCCAACAGCCGTACCATTGATATGCCGCGTAAACGGTGTTGTATGTTACAGCGTAATCGTCTCCGATTTTCTCAACGCGGGCTGAATCTTCCAGCGTCCCTTCTGCGTGCGGCGTATACGGCCGCGAATCTCCCAAAATCTGCTCTGCGAGAAACGGACCGCAGCGCTCTTTGCCTTTTTGCATCCGGGCGGCAAGATGGGCGCGGTCAAGATTAACCTTGACGGCCATTAGACAAGCCCAAGCTCCCAATGATGCAAATTGCTCTCATCATCGGGCAGCGCATCCACGACGACAACCGTAAACGGTCCAATCATGCCGCCGTGCCTGTCGGCAACAGTTACCGTCATCACGCCGCCAAGCTTCTGCGTTGCCTCCTGCAGGGCTTCGTAATCAAGCGTCGGCGTCGAATAGCGGGCATCGACAAACAGAATGCCGCGCAGCGTAACCTCGGTATTCTGTGCGGTTTTGTGCGTGCTGTTGTCTGCCTGAATATGGACGTTTGCGACGGTGTAAACTGTCGGCGTAAGCGGATTTTGGTAGCGGTCAAAGCCGGAAGGGACGGAAAACGTCGCTGTATCGCGCAGGATTCTGCGCGGTATTGGTGAAAGCATCAGAAGCACCCCCAAGGCCACGGAAGCCGCGGCGGTTCTCCCATTGTCTGCACTTGCGGATTTAACAGGCCGGTTTGCTCCAGCGCCGCAATAGCGGCAGGGCAAACCATAGAGGCCGCGCCGGTTGCGCTTGCTTGCTTCCCTGCATCAACGCGGACCTTCCCGACAGTAAAGCCGTCTGCCGTCCTGCCGCTGATTGATACGTCAACGCCGTAATATGCGTAATACTCAATCTGCGCGCAAATGGCATCTGTAACGGCATTCTGCAGGAAAACAGGAAGAGCGGCAAACGTTTCCGCTGTCGCTCTCCCGTGCGTGATCTGTGCGATAATGCGCTCGGCTCGTGCCTCGGCGCGTGCAAAATCGGCGTCGGCAATCGGTTCCCCCAAATAGGTTTCCTTGTAATAGGTTTCAGTAACGATTGCCATTTGTCGCCCTCCTTATCAGGTCTTGACAACCTCGACGGCATCGCCGGCCGCAATAACAACGCCCTTCTGCTCGTTGACGAGCGCGACGGTAACATACTTGCCAGCGGTCTGGCTGCCGATGGTGACAGGATTATCACCCATTGCAACCCACGTTGCGCCGGCAGGCAGCGCCGCGCCATAGGTGCAGGAAACGGCAGCGTTGTTGCCAGCGCTGTAATACAGCTTCAGGCCCGCGGCCGCTGCGCCGGTCATGCCGATCAGATCGCCCGCAGCCGTGACAACGGTATCGCCGCTTGCCACAGTACCGGCAACGGACGTGACAGTAAGAGTGCCGAGAGACGGGGCCGCAACGGCGGCAAAGATGCCTGCGCCGCGCTGCTTCAGGTTGAAGACGTCGTAGTAATAGCGCTCGTAATAGAGCCACTTGCCCTTGCTCTGCGCGGTCGGGGCCGAAATCATGCTGGTTTCGTACACGATAGGAGCGGCAACCGCAGACGGGTCATAGAGGATAGCGCCGATCTGAGAAGCGCCCGCGCCGATTGCCCATCCGTTGGTGAAGTCGTATGCGGTCTTCATCATATCGGAGGGGACTTCGATAATCTGAACGCCGTCAAGGCGGGCGATATTGCGGTCAACGCCGCGGAAACCGCCGGAAGTCTCAACAAAGCGGGTCAGGCCGGTTGCCTCTTTCAGAAGCTTATAAATTGCAGGCGTCATGCGGCACTGCACGCGGTCGCGGTTCACGCGCTGGTCGGTCATGTACTCAAGCCAAGCGTCCCACTGCGCAAGAATGTTGGCGCTGGTCAGCGTGGTTGCGTCAATGCCGCCAAACTGGCCGGCGAATCCGGCAAGCTTGCTGGACATATACGCGTCCTGTTCGGGGACTTTCTGCTGCTCGTTGAAGGTCCGCGTCACGTTGGAAATGGTCGCAACCTCGTTGGTCTCGTCCATGTCCATCGGGTCAACAAGCGTGTCCCATTCGCGGTCCATAGCAAGGTCGCATGCCTGCCAATCAATGTCAAAATTCCGGTTGAAAACGCCGGTAATCTGATCGCGATTGACAGCGCGGGCGCCGCCGGTGGTCATGCTGGGAATATAGACGGTTTTGCCGCGGAGCGGACGGAAGCGGACGGCTTCGCCCTGATTCCACAGGTCAGCGTAATAACTGAGATAGGGATACTGATTTGCAAGGTCCTGCCCATACTGGGCTGCATAGTTCATAGGAGCCATGGTTTTTAATTCCTTTCTTTATTGTTTTTTTGGGGCATAACCCCAATAATCGGAAAAGCTCGGCGCGGTTTTGCCGGTTGGAGCGCTGCCCTGCGTGGGCGCGCCGAAATTCGGCTTTGCCGGCGGCGTTTCCTGTTGCGTTGGCGTGAAATATTCCTCGTATTTCTCGCCGATTGTCTTTAGCTGATCCGCAATAGCCGGGGCTTTCTCTGAGCGGTCAAGCATCCCGAAAACCGTCTCGCGGAATTTCGGCTTGACGGTCTGGAAGTCATCGCCGCCAATGGCGCGCAGCATATCGCGCTCGTTGGCAAGCTTCTGGTATTCCTCTGATTGTGTCACGTCAACAGGCGCGGTTTTCGCTGCTTCGAGCGCCGCGTCAATCTTTCCCTGAACATCGCTTGTCAGCGTATAGTTTGCGGAAAGACTGCGGTTGCCCTCTGTCATGATGTAATCAATCTGCTCATCGGTCAGGCCCTGGGCCTTTAGGTCAGCTCGTTTGAAAAGTGCCATTGTCTCCACTCCTTTTTACCGTCCTGAATGTCGGACGCTGCGGCATTTTCCACCCGCCGCGCGGTGAGATTGTATGAAAAAGGCAACCGTTCGGATTTACCAAACAGTTGCCTCAATCATTAAGTTTTTACGCTGCCGTTATTCGTCGTCGTCCGCGTCAGGCATCACAAGCCCGTCGGTTCTGCGCCCGTTCAGGGCGTCAATGACGTTTTGCAGCATGGTTTTTGCTCCGTCCAGCAGCGGAGCCTTGACGGCCTCGTCCGGCATCCGGTCCGCGGTTTCTATGATCTCCGCGGCCTTGTGCAGCGTCGCGCAAATAGGGTGCATTTCTCCGGCGTCGGCCATGAAGTCCGGCCGGCTCATTTTGGAAGTGTCAAGCATCTTCGTTTTCCCCCTTCTTTTTCCTCACGCGCTTCGCGGGCTTCTCTTCTGCCTGGGGCGCTGCCGGCGCTTCCTCCGGCTCCCCTGCGTCTGCGCGCAGCTCGGCAAAGCTTTTAAAAACTAAACCGCAGCGCCGGCAAAGAATACCGTCTGCGGTTCCGCAAAGCATCTGCAGCTCGTGTTTGCATTTGTTCATTGGCTTTTATCTAACTCCTTTCGGCAATAATAAAAGCACCGGTTTACGGTGCTTTTAAAATCGGTTTTTCTTAGTAAACTGCGTCCTCTTCGGGCGCTTCATATTCTTTGCCTGACTTAATGCACGGCTCAAGCGCGGCAATTATTTCCTCGTCGTCTGCTCCCATAAGCAAAAACGCCGGATAACCGCCAAACATTTTCTCGTATTTTGCTTTGATTTCTTCAACTTTTGACATTATATCATTCCTTCCACCATTTTCCAAACAGCGTTAACTGCATTTGGAAAGATTCTTTCCATTTGCGCGTAGCCTTCCGGGTTTGCAACCGCAGCGTCTAACACTTCCGCGAAAAATTCGTGTTCTGTTGCACCATAGCGCTTGTGATAGCTTGCGCCATGCCCGATGCCGAGAGGGTAGCCGATTCCGGTACATCCCTCTATTATATCGGAAACGTTCCCGTAAACAAGCTTTTTCTTATCATCAGGCAGCGCGTCCTGTTCTTTCTTCAGGATCGGGATAACATCGGCCATTCTCTTGACGCCAACGGATTTCTTGAAATCCTGAAAATCAGACTTTATGATGGAAAGCAGGCTTTTCCCGTCTATCGGGATATTTGAACGATAATTAAAGCCGTTCCTTCCGATCCAGTCAATCATATGGCCGAATTCGTGAAATGCGACCTCGTAAGGGGCTTCGTAGTCGCTGCCTTTCGCAACTTTGGCCGTATTCATGCTTACGCCTCTATCAATCGGTGAGAAATAAGCGCCGGCTTTTTTGTTTGGATTAACGCAAACAAGGTCGTCCGCGTATTTAACAAAAAGCTTTTGCGCCAATTCGCTTTTCGATTTTTCCAGCACGTCAACCATGCCGGTTTTGAAATCGTCGTCAACTCCCTTGACGTTAATAAAAGCATCTTTTGGCACAATTGTGGTCAACTGCTGATTGACTTTTTCCGGTTTCTGCCTCTGATCCGCGGGCGGCGTCTGGGCCTTCTTCGCTCCGTAAAGCTGTTCACGGTCAAAGCGGCGGGTTCTTCCGGTCCGGTCGATAAACTCGCGCATGTCCTTTTGCGCGTCCCGGACGCGCTGCTTTGCTTCCGGCGAATCGTCGCCCATCTCCACAACGCGCTTTGCTGCCCTGATTTTGCGCTCAAGGGCGCGCTGCTCCTGGGACTCGGCGTATTGCTTGTCGTTTTCCTCTTTCGGCTGCACAAAGTCCTGCGCGTGCGGGATCGAAACGCCCGGTATAATCGGGATCGGCGAATGCCCGCAATTGATTCCGAAAAGTCCGGCCGGCTCACCGTAGCTTGTCGAGCTGAGCGGATTATAACGCATTGTTTTGCCGTTTCCAAGCTCAATCTCTCCCGCGGTATTGTCCCACGAGTAAAGCTTTCCCTGATACGGATAACAAAGCGGACGCGCTCCTGCGTGAGCGGAAACTTGAAAAACCTGCGTATTGTAGTCGGTCATGCGGTTTTTTACGCTTTGGATTGCGACGTTATGGACCGTCGTTCGAATGTCCATATTGACGTATGCCTCCGGGGACCATGAGCGGCCCGCCCGGTCGTAAAAGCCTGTCAGCCCTTCGTCGGCAATCTTTCGTATTGCGTGCTGCAGCGCCTTGGTGCGCGTTTCAACTCCGATTGCAACATTGCCAGCGGCCTCGTTCAGCGCTTCCTGCGTCGCCTCCCTCTGAGCCATGAGCCTGCCGTATTCCTGATCGGTCAATTCAACAAGCCGCTCGTATTGGGCGACGCTGCTTTGCAGCATGGTCGTATTGACAAGGTTTAGATTGTTCGCCGCCTGCTGCTGATACTCCCGCAGGACCTCGTATGTACTGTCTCGCATTGCCGGCGTGACATATCCGGCCTTTGCTGCCTTGGCAAGCTGCTTCTCTATGTCCTCCAGCGCAAGCCGCCGCGTCTCTTCCATTGTGTCGCGGATTTTGTCAGGTAACTGCGCAATCCAACTGTTTATAATTGCTGCGTTCTCTTTTGTGAGCTGCCCCAGCTCGGAAAGTTTCTGAATCTCCCATGCAGCCGTGTGCGTCCACGTCGGGCTTGTGATATGCTTTCCGATGTTGACAAGCAGCTCGTTTGTCATGGAAATGTAAACATGCTCTATCGGGTCGGAAAGCTCTTGTATTTTCTGCGGCGTCAGCAAGGGCTTTCACCGTCCTTTACTCGGCCGTGTCCAGATTCAGCCGGTCAATCGTCATCCCTGTGACGCGGTTTTCCTGCGCAATGCGCTGCAGCTCAATGTCGGCGGCTTCCTCCGTCAGGTTCTGCCCGTATTTCGGATCGGTCAGGAATGTTTTCTTGCTCATCAGGCCGGCCCCGACAAGGGCCATTCCCTCGTTGATATTCGTTTGCCGGTCCTGGGTAATGCCGTCGTCCATGCCGATATTGATTTCGTAGCCGCCCTTTGCAAGTTCTGAAATGCTTTGCCCGTCTTCCGTCTCCATGTCATAAAGCGCCGAGACGGCAATAATGTTCTCAACAAGCCGCGTCACGGCCGGCTTGATCATGTTTTGAAAATTCTTTACGGTCTTATAGGTCTTGCTGTTTTCGCTGACAACCTCCGTCGCCGTCTTGATGCCGTTGTTTCTCGCGTCAAAGGAAAACGTGCCGGAAGAAAGCCCGACCTGCAGACAGAAGATATTCAGAAACGCGTTGATTGCGGCGACGTGTTCCTCGACGCGCAGCTCGACGCTGTTGTCCTGAATCTTCAAGCTGTCCGGGTCATCCGTCGAAAGCGCTTCGTAAGTCTCGTCTGTCGCGTCAAAGAAACGCCGCATTTCCCCTGTCTGCGGGTCAACAACGCTCTTGATCATCCTTGCCGGGACAATAATACGCTTTTTGCCAAGCCGGAATTCCCGCACAAAGCTGTCAAAGCAAATGTCAAGCGCGTGCAGCGTCTCCATTGCGTTTGCATAGATGGAAATGCCGAGCGGGCTATTGTCATCCACGTTGTTTGCAATCGGCGTTCGGAAATACGAGAACAGGGACGCCTCTATGCCGCGGATTTCCGTTTCCTCGTTCAGGAGCGGGTAAACGGTCGCCAGCGGAACGCGGACGCCGAGAATGTCCTGTGGCTCGTTGCTGCCCATTCTATACATGTCGGAGCGGTAAAGCTCGTTCGAAATGAAATAGGTTGCTCCGTTCCATTTGTGCCATTCAAGCCGGGTGAAGTAATAGCCGCCTTTTGCCATTCTGGAAATGAAACAAGCCTCTGAAATATTGGCATTGTCCCACGCGGTCGGTATAAACTGATCGGCCATGCAATAGCCGATTTTGATTTCGTCCGTCCCTTGGATTTCGTTGCCTTCCTCGTCGTGCTTGACGTCGCGCCAAACCTTCAGCGCGCATCCTCCGAGCGCCGCGGCCTGTTCGATGCTTTCAATCATTTTGACGTAAAAGTTGTTTTTCTTCAGGATGCCGGCGACGTATTTCTGAAGCGGGTCAACCGGGTTCGCGTCCGTCGGTTTAAAGCCGTCGGTCGTAACGGTTACGTCTGTTTGGTCCGTCCATACCATGCCGGCAAGCTCCGCGCAAACCGCTTTGCTCAGATTCAGGTAAAACATTCTGCGCTTTGCCCGCGGGTCTTTGACGGTCGGGGCCGTAATCAGATGCCAAGCCTCATAATATCCGCGGTATATCCATTTCCAAGGATAAATGCCGAAATTGTAAAACTGTTGAAAAGCAGGGACGCCGCCAAGCTCAAATATGCTTTTGAATTCTTTTGCAATCCCCAAATCTGCGCCGGTTGTCTGCATCCAGCCTTTCACCGCCTTTGTTATTTTATCGAAAATCATATCAGGGTTTCACCCCCATAGGCCATATTGTTTTGCAAAATAGTTGAATCCGTACCGCGTCGAATCCATGCAATGGTTATAGGCGTCCACAGGTTCGCCGTTTGTCCCTATGCAGTACAAACCAACCTCTTTCAGAAACGGCTCGACGCCGAAAACCGGGTCTTCCACAAGGAAAACGCGGTCATTCTGTATTCCGCTTTGCAGCATTTCAATTCCGACCTTCAGCCCTTTTGCGCTGCCTCGTATGTCGTGGCCGTTGTTGTCAGCCCCCTGGGTCATCAGGCCGAGCTTTTCAATTTCCAATCGGAGCGCTTTGCAGGCCGGGTCAATCATGATCAGGTTTTCTTTTATCTGGTATTTCTTTCGCATATACGGCAGGAATTCGCCGACAATCTTTTTCGCCTGATCGCTCATAGCCATTTGCCCGCCGTCGTAATACCAATTGCCGACCTTAAACAGCTTATAATCCCGCGGCCCAATCATTGCGTCACCGAAAAAGCCGGCAATCCAAAAGTCAATGCTTGTTGCGTCCGTCGTGCCGCCGTCTCCTGATACAAAAGCCTCGACAGGGACAAAACCGGCCGGCAGGCGCGGGACAATATGCTTCTCCGGGTTAAACATCCAGTAAATAACGCCTTCCGGGATTGCTCTTTCTCCGAGCCAATCGCGTTTGTACAGAAAAGGGCTTTTTCTGCATGCCGCTTCTATTTCCTGCAGCCGTTTCGGCGTCAGGACCGGATTGTCCGCGCAGGTCCAATGCAAAAACCGGCTATGCTGTATCTCAAGTACATTCTTAATAACCGGATCAGCCGGTGACGGCGGGTTAAGGTCCGCAACGTGCCAGCGGTCTTTTGCTGCATAGGTTCTGCGGAAACATTCCTGTATCATGCTTTCGTGCAGCAGGTTTATCTCGCAAAAGTAAACGCTGCCGAGCGACATGCCCGTAATAGCTTTGTGGCTGTCGGCCTTGCCGCCGCCCTTCCAATAGACTTTGCGGTCGCCATTGGGCAGCTTGACAAGCAGATGCGCGCCGCTGTCATCGTGAGAGACGCGGCATTTCCCTTTGAAAATATGCAGCAGGCCCATGCCGTCGCCGTCCATAATCAAGCGGAAAGCCTGCTCCGCTGAATATCCGACGATTAAATGATTCTCGTCCCTGCTGCCGATCAGATGCCGAGCAAAGCGCATGGTCCCGGCCGTGGTCTTGCCGCTTCTCGGCGTCCCTTCCAGCCAATCAAGCGTGTGGTCAAACGGGGCCATGATCAAATCGGCCTGCTTTTCGCTCCATTTAATCATCTTTTCGTTTCTCTTCCAGCTCGTGCAGGCTTCTCAACAGCTCGTTGATTTCGCCGCCGGAGTCTGCCTGTCCGTCTGTCTGTCCGAGATAGTTCTTGCCGAGAAAGATGGCCATAGCTGCAGACGATTCGGAAAGCTTGAGCTGGTTCTGTCTCAATTTGATTTTCAGGGCAACGCCGCCATTTTGCCGTTTATACTCTTGAAAATTCACCCCGAATTCCCGTTTGCACCATCTTGAAATCGTGTCAATATTCGCCGGCTTCCCTGTTTCGTCACGGAAAAACCATGCTATTTCGTCCCACGCGCAGCCAAGGCCGACAAGATCACAGAAAGCTTTCTTGTCGAATTCTTTTTTAGGTCTTCCGGCCATGACATTTTCACCAACTTTTCAATTTAAAAGCCAAAGTCAAATAATCCGTCTTCTTTCTTTTTCTCTTTTCCGGCAAACGCCTCAAGCTTCCTGTCGTATTGCCGCTGCAGCTCTGTGTCCGTCGCTTCTAAAACCTCATAGCGGAACGGCTTGCCGAAATGCTTCACGCGCTCCAGCTCGTTTTTTGTTCCCTGCGAAACGCCGTCATGGATCAGCAGCACGCGGTCCGCGGCCTTTATCACGTCGTCGCTGCGGTGTTCGTATGCTCCTGTTCTGTATTTGAAATTCAGAAAATGCAGCTCTAAAACAATCGGAATCTCTTTTGCAACCTGCTGCGCAACCGTGCAGACGCCGAGCGGTTCCTGTGTCGTGACGATCGTATCCGCGCCGCTCTTCTCCAATTCGTCGTAAATCAGCATCTTGACGCGGTCGTCTTTAAGCGTTCTGCTTCCGAATACGGCAAGTTTCATGGTTTGCCCTTCCCTCCCTACCCGCCGGCCGAAAAAGTACCAAAAAGGACCGGCAGCGCCGCTTGCGGCAGAATGACGCCTTGCCACAGAGAGAAGGAAAGGCAAGAGCTTTCTAACGGTCATCCTTTTACCGCATCGGCGCATGGAAAAGCGGCAGGCGCTCCCACAACGCTTGCCGCTCTTTCTTCATCTTATAGCATATCACATGTTTAATATGATATTCTATGATCAATTTTCGGCCTCTGACAGTTTGCGGCCGATTGCCTCAATGGCGTACTTGCGGATTTGCATTGTATAGCGCCAAGAATAATGCAGGCCTGCGGCAACCTCTTCCCATGACAAGCCGCGCGTATAATAGTCAATCAGGGCAACGCGCTGCCGCCCGTCTTCCAGCGAAAGAATCATTTCTGTTATTTCTTTCTTCACTTTCAGCAGCTCTTCCTGCTTTCTCAAAACCATGTCGGAATACTCCGCAAGCCGGTCCAGCTTGTGCGGGTCTTTGCTGCCTCCGACCTGCTCCCCGCCATAATTGGCCGTTATCCTTGTCGCGCGTTCCCGCTCTTCCCTGACGGCCTTCTCAAGGCTTCGCAGCTCTTTGTCAATGCTGCGGGCGCGGCCGAGCCATTGCTTAACCTCTTTAGCTGTCATTCTTTTTGAATCCCCTCCTCATCCTGCTGAGCGCGTCGTTTCCTCTGCGCTGGGTCTTTTCGATCATCTCGCAGGCATATTCATCAACCATGCCCTTTTTAATCTTGCGTTTATTGGCTTCCTGCCGGCTGCGCCAGCCCGTCAAATATCTCTCGCAGGTCGCGTGACATGTCGCGGATCGCTCCGGGCAATCCCGCGGGCATTCTGTTTCTACCTCACGTCTCGTAAATCCGAATTCCATAATTTTTCAGCATTAGCTTGCGTTTCAGGATATATTCCTTTGTTCGGAAGCCTTTGCAATCCTCCACAATCATTTTTCCGTCGCGGTAATAAACGAAATCGGCAACGTAATACGCTTCCTTTTCAAGCAGCTTCCCCTGCTTTACGCCTCCGCGCGGGCCGACGGTATCCGGCTCCCTCTGCGTCTCTATGACAACAAACTTTACCTGCTTCTGAAGGCCGGATATTTCGCCGGCCCTCTCCAACAGCTCAAGCTCCTGCGCCCGGTTTCTTTCTTTTTTGCTGTCATAGCCTCCGCTGCGCTGATTCCCGTATTTGTAATAGCCTCTCATTGCAGGTAGAGCGTTTCAATAATGGCAAGGTCGAAAACGCCGACCAATTCCCCGTTGTTCAAGGCAATGATATAGGACTCGTCTTCCGGGTTCGCAGCTATGCGGTCCGCGGGTATATTGATCGTCGATCCGTCCGTGCATTTAACCATCAGCCTATTTTTCTTTGTCATCGCTTCAGCCATTGATAATCTCCTTAACCGAAATGCTCACAATCCGGTCAATATTGAAAAGTTTTTGCCCGCCGTCAACCGGGAAGCAAAGAAAGCTGTTCTCTTCCAGCTCTTGTTCTAAGTTATCAAAGCGCCCCTCTTTGTCTAAAAAATCAAAGCGGTTTCCGTCAACAGTCTTGATGCTAAGCGTTTTCATTTTTCCATTACCTCCAATAATTCCGGCTCATCGCCTATTCCGTAAAGCTCTGCCATTAGTTTATTATAGCGGCGTACATCTGACGCCGGCAGGTATTCCGATCCGAGCCAATCGCGCAGCCTCTTCGTGATCCGCGCAAGCTCAAAAAGTTTCTCTTCCCGGTTCATTCCGTCGCCTTCTGTCTCAGCCAGTCAAGCAACTTTTCGGGAGGCCAGCCGCCCCCACAAGTAAGTGCGAATGATTCAAGGCCGCTCATTTTATTCGCCAGTTCCTCATCGCTCATGCTCCTAATGCGGTCGGCATTGGTCTTAACATCTGCCATGCAGTATGTCACTCCAGCCTTTGTTTCTTCCGTCTTTCTCAAGATAATTGCTTCTGGCATTTGTGCCATCACTCGCCCTCCTCTGCTTCTATTACCGCACCCCACCGAAGTTTCTCAACACTCTCAACATTTGCTTGATAATACTTTTCACTTTTATCAACGCAAGCTGTTGCAATTTCAATTTCAACATCTCCGTCCATTGGGCAGTCGAGGAGCAGGGATATCAAGTCTCTTACTGTCATCACTCGTCCTCCTCCGCCTTTCCCTCATAGCCAACTATCCATCGCATACCATCACAAGGGGAAATCACGACCCTAATCTTGCAACCGAAAAGCGTTATCGTTGCGCTGTCCTTATGGAGAATATACTGTTCCGTGCAGAAACGATTGAACAAATCTTTTGTCATCCAGATTGTTATGTCCCTTACGCTGAACATACCGTTTCCTGCATCTACGACATCGCTTGCAATACGGGCAAAAATTTCATCGTTTGTCATGTCTCGCCATCCTCTGCCGGTTTATAGTCCTCGCAAAAGTAAGCATGTATTTCCCTGTCCGATCCATGAAAAGGGCAATACTCACATCCGCAGGTTTTGCAGTTCAGTTTTTTGCAGTTCATGTCTCGTCTTCCTCACTCGTCGGGATGATAGTTGGAGCATCATCAATGTCCTCCACGGCAACACCCAGAATGCACCCCATCGGGTCGTAAAACTCTCCCGCCTGTTTTTTGAGCGCATCCCTGTCTATCAAATCCCCATGCGGCGGGACGGGGATGAGAGGGCAATCTTTGTGTCTTTTACCTCTTGTAAGCGCATAGGTGACAGTGCCGATCAGCGGGCAGCCATACTCTCCAAATAGTTTGCACGTTGCACAGCTTGTAGGCATCTTCATGCTATTAATTAAAATAGCCATACTCACTCCTCCTTCGGCGGCTCTGGTAGTGGCATCCAATGGGTGACATTGTGATAACCGCCTTTCGAACAACGGTTGAAGAACGTTCCGTTCCACCATCCTTTGTCAATGTCGTAATGTTTTCCTCGTTTGTTTGCAACAAGGATGTTTTCACCCTCTTCCGGCAACCGCTCTGTCACGGGAATCCATCGGGGCTTGTTGCCAGAAACGACCATGCGTTCAATCTCGCGTTTCATCCCGGCAATCGCGGCTTCGTCACCGTGTAGCTTCATGCTCAGCCCCTCGATGGCATCGGCGGCTCTATGCATTAGTCCACACACGCAAACACTTGCGATTCCGCTTGGCACGCTTTTGTCCGCTATAATCACATCATAGGCACATTTTTCGCAGACTTCTTGTGTGTCATCCTCTTTGGCATCACAATGATGCTGCCGCAGTTCTTCAATCAGTTTATCGTACATAGCTCCTCCATTTCTTTTTCGATGCTGCCCGCGCATCGCATCCCGTAATCGCGGAAAACTCCGTTTTTCTCGCAATACATGTCGCCGTCTATTTCGACGGCATGACCGCAGGCTGAGAAAAGCTTTTCTTTACCAGTAAACATTTCTCGGAATGTTTCCGTCGGTCCGTAACATCGCGTCATCTTCAACGCTCACCCTGATCTGCTTCCGGTCAAGTAAGCTGCCGGAAGTCTTCCGCATAAGGGCAGGTCGCCCAATGCGGGATTCTCGCAAGCCCGTCGGGGCGGCATTGAAAATCAAACGTACATTTGATAACCTCGCCCTTGTCGTTGACGACAACGTCGTCGTAATCCGGGCTTGATCCTGCTTTATATTCCACAAGCCCTTCGTTGCATGGCATCCACTTGCCTTTCGGCGTCTTAATGAAGACGATCGGCGCGCCGCATCTTTTACAAGTCGCCATTTTCTTTCTCCTCTGGTCCCTCAATCGTTATCTCAATCCCCGGCCAAATCTCGCGCTTTTCTCCAACCTGGGCATAGCGGCAAACCCATTTTGCGGCGTCCTCGGCCTCGAAACGCTGCGCCCCGTGAAACTGCAGCGCAAGCAGAATGCTGTGATACCGCCAAGTCTCGTGCCGTTCTACTTCTGTCGGATATTTGACGCCTTGCCGGCCGGGAATGCAGCGGATAACCGCCACATTCCCCGTCTTGTCGAAATAGTTTCTCATGCTGCAGCCCCCATTTTCAGAGAATACCAAGCGACGTTTGAATAACCGCCGCGCCGGTTCGGAACGTTAATATACGTCGTCTTGATGGTATAGCCGCGCTTTCGTATGTCGTGAATCCGGCCCTTGTAATTCATGATGCCCAGCTCTTCAATGCACTGCAGGCCGGTAATGCCGTCGTGCGACATGAGATATTCCAAAAGAATCAGCCATTGCTGTTTTTCCATCATTGCGCCCTCCAAGTATGCATATTAGCGGCGTTTTCGTAACTGTCCCGCAGAACAAAGTCGTTTGGACTCCAAGCGCCGTATACCATGTCCGGCGTCAGGCCGCTCGGAATAATGCTGCTTTCCATGTACGGCCGCACAATACTTTCGGCAAGCTCCCTGTCATGCTGCGAAAACGTCTTGTCGCTGCCGTCGTAAAACATCCATTGCCCCGGCTGCGCGCAAACCTCTTCAAAGCTGTTCGGATAACTCTTGTTCATGACGCGCGCCAGAATGCACGCCGCTTCTGTAAGCTTTTGTTGGTCTGTGCCGAGCCTCGCAATTACGCCGGCAACGGCGTCGGTCGCCTGATTGATTGCCGCCTCCCTGCTTGCCTCTCCTGTCAGGAAATATTGCGCCGCCTGCTCCTGCTGCCGCTGCTCGTGGTAATCGGCAAGTTTCTGCTCGTAATATGCCGCTTCCTCTGCTCTTACGCGGTTCTCCGTTCTGACTTTGACAATCCAGCCCGTCAGGCAGCATCCGACCATCATGGACGCGGCCCAAACGAAAAGAATGATCAGCGACAGGCCATAGCGCTTTTTCATCTTGTAAACGCGGTCCTGCATTTCGTGGCGCAGCTCCGCGCGCAGTCTCTCGGCGTTGTCATTCTCCGCTGCAAACAACGGAAGCTTTGCCCTTGCGTCAATTTCGTTCATGGTGTATAATCTCCTTTACCGTTTCTTTGTCGTGCGGCTTTCCGGTGGATCGGACCGGGAGCCGCACGCTTTTTAATTCATCATGTCTTCAAGCATCTTCAGCTTTTCAACGTCTATCGTGGTCCTGCGCTTTGCCTCTGCTGCCGTCGTGTAAGACTTCTGTTTTGCCGGAGCCGGCGTTGCTTTCTGCTCCCAACCTCTGTTCCGCAGCCATTTTGCCGCGTTCGGCAGAAATCTAACCTCTTCGGCCGTCGTAGCCTCTGCAAGCTCCTTTGCTGCTTTGATCAGCGTTTCTTTCGGGATTCCCATTGTTTCGGTCGCGTGGTCGTATTCCATAAAGGCTTCCCGTATATCGCCGCCGTTCTTTTTCGGATAGGCCGACCAAAACGCCTGAAAACCGTCGTCTTTTTCGTCTTCTCTGTCTCTCAGCCTCGCGCGCGCGTTATCTTTCTCTTTCTCTAACTCTATCTCTTTCTCTATCTCTTTCTCTACGTTACAAACGCGTTTCACTTGCGTTTCACTCGTGTTACTTTGTAACGTGGGTGCGTTACATTGTAACGCTTGCCTTTCTCGAAACGCCCGGACGCGCTGCGCGCTTGCGTTCTCGGAGCCTGTATTTTCTACGACCCACGGCAGGAAAAATGACCTGTTGTCATTGGTTTCTGCAAGCCCGGTTTTCAGCAGGTAAAGCAGCGTGACCTCTACGTCGTCAGGGTTTTCGTCAAGGTCAAGCGCCAGCTCTTCCGCGACGTTCTCCTCTAATCCTGTCCACGTCAGCACGCCCTCGGACCGGAGCGCCAAAAGCTGCATTTTCAGGTAAATAATTGTGTAAGTATCGCCGCCAGCCTGATTGCGTAGCTTTTTGATTCGCTTACTTGTGAAAAAGTCCTCTTTCAGCTTCAGCCAGTAATAACGCTTTCCGTCTGCCATGCCGCTTCGTCTCCCTCTGCCGCTGCCGGCTCAGCTTCAACCGGCTGAGCTTCTCCTGTTTCGCTGTCTACGATAAACGCCGCGCCGTCAATCGCGCCGTCTGTAAAATCATCCTGGGCAACGGCCGTTGCAAGGTTCATGGTCGCCCGGTCGGCCGCGTCCTGATATTCAATGCTCATCAGGGCATATTTACCGCAAAGCCGGCGTATTACGGTCTTGCGCGCCATCGCATCAAAGTCCTCGCGCCATCCGCGGCTCATGTATTCGCCTTTGCGGTTTTTCTTCTCGTGCTTTTCAATCTGCTTGCGCGTCATGTAAATGGTTTTCTCCGCGCCGTTCTTCAAACGGAAATAGCCGGCATATCCAATGATCGGCAGCGCCTCGCGCTCGTCTTCGTCTTCAATCCATTTGAATTCGGCATTGCCTGTCAGACGGTCGTAGCTGATCAGCTCCCCCTCGCGGACGTCCACGGCGTCAGGAATGCGGGAATATGCCCCGGTTCGCAGGCAAAGCTGCGTCATGCCCTTATAGCCAATAACAAAGGTTGCCTGCATCTTGCCTTTGCTCCGAAACGGCACAATATAGGCAAATCCGAGTGACGGGTCAATCGGCAGGTCATACGTTGCCGCCTGGAGCGCGGATTTTATAACGCTCATCGGGTTACTGTAAAAGGCTTCCTGCAGGCTTTCGTTGTCGTTGATCATCGAAACAAGGCTGCCGATAAACTGCGGCGCGCGCTTGCCGAGCAGTTCGTCAAAGCGGCTGCGCATCTTCTCGCTGTCAAGCAGGCTGTTGAGC
>Ga0326511_10000949_pt1 | contig 24864 bp, 24 predicted proteins | sample 0_2496_0518_D_FD_203701 | JGI IMG/M metagenome (GOLD analysis project Ga0326511, IMG submission 203701) | Bovine rumen microbial communities from UC Davis, California, United States - 0_2496_0518 | ecosystem: Host-associated > Mammals > Digestive system > Stomach > Rumen | place: USA...
CTTTGCAGTTTTTATAGCTTGCAACGTCATACGTTGTTGTTCCTGTCGGGGTTACAGTCAGCGTCCCCGCTGGAATTATAAAACTCACCGCGTTTCCGCCAGAATCCTTGAACGTCACACTCGGCACGTCGGGGTAAGTCACCCCGGCGATCTCTATATCATACGGCATACTATCCGCTCCTTACTCGATCGTCAATACCTTGGTGGTCTGATCCTGCGTCACCACCGCAGCCGTCAGCGTGCCGGTGACCGGGGAACCGTTCACAAACGCTTTTTTCCCGCTGAGGATCTGCGCAGCTCCTGCGGCGTCCTCGGAGATCTCCGTATCGACCACGGTGCTTTTGCCGGGCACGCCGAACAGCGTCACGCCGTTTTTGATGTTTCCCGTGATCAGCTTCGCCTTCTCCGTCGAGTCAAGCTCCACGCCGCCGTTCCCGTCGTGGTACCCCTCGGCGATGCTCACCGCGCCGTCCTTCGTCGCGATCACGCCGGAATCCGTCCCGCCGGAATAAACGGGCATCGTGCCGGTGCCCGCGCCTGCCGCGCCGGTGAATTTCTTCCCGGCTTTCACGTCGGCGGCGGAAACGTCGTTCCCCGAGGTCTCGTAGAAAGTCGCGTCTCCCTGTTCGTTCGCCAGAGGGATCTCCACCTGCGGAACGTCGTTGTAAGTAACGCCGTTGATGATAACGCTCTTTGCCATATCTTATATCTCCTTTAAAAAATAATCACTGTATCAGGAAACCCGCAGGGACGAGCCGTTGTATGAGACAAGGCCGTATTCCGGCGGGATCGCCTCCACCACCACGTTCAGCGCGAGGCTCTTCCCTGCCGTCGGCAGCTCCTGCCGCTCCCGCGTCGGCGTCACAACGTAATCGCCTTCATACGGCGCCCCGCCTTCCCGCGTCGCCCGGTAAACCTGCCCGGCCACGCTCCGGCTTGTCGTCCGCACGCTGCCCTCGATCCTTCTTGTTCGGTTGATCACCGCGCCGGTGATCGTCGCAACAACCATAAAACCGCCCCCTCAGAATCTGCTTCTCCTTGCCCTGTCGTGGGCCCTGTCCTCCAGCGCCCTGACGATCTGCTGCACGAGATCCTCGTTCACCGCGTACTGCGCGGCCGCGATCTCTCCCGCGTTCGACCCGCTGATCGTGGGATTCGAGTTGATGATGATCGTCGGCCCGCCTCCGCCGCCGGAGAGCGCCGCGTCCAGAACCAGCGGCGCGAACATTGCCGCCTCCTGCACGTCCCGCTGGGCCCGCAGCATCGCGGAAGTCTCGGCGCCGGTGAATACCGTCCGCCCCGCGGCGCCGGTGATCAGCTCCGGCTTGCCGCCCTCGCCCGCGATAAACGCCTCTTCCGTGTAGTTCGTGCCGCCCGCGTGACCGGGAAGGATCGCGTGAAGAATATCCGTCAGGCTCCCGAGGCCCGACGTGATCCCGCCCACCATTGAATAGGCGCTTTCCGTTTCGACGTTGATCTTCACGGTCTTGTTCGAGGGGATATTGTTCACCTCGTCGCCGAAGGTGATCACCTTCCCGGTCTGCTCGTCGATCTCCGGCCCGAGATCCGTAAAATTATGCAGTAGGTTGATCAGCGGGTTCCCGGTGATCGTTTCAAGCGCTCCGCGAAGTCCTTCCGTTTTCCCGGTGACGTTTGCCAGCGCGCCGCCGACAGTGTTCACCGTATACGCCGCGGCTCCCGCTGCGCCGCCGATCGCATTGATAATTTCCGCCGTACCCTCAATGCTTCCCGGTGAAATGTGTATGCCGCCGTCCGCGTCACCGAAAAGATTCGTCAGGAACTTCCAGGGCGTAGCGCCTTCGACGTTCCCCAGCAGGGTGAAAAGGCTGCTGTATCCGCCGAACATTTCGTTGAACTCGGATTCGTTCATGCCGAAGTTTTCCGCGATCTGTCTTGCGGATGAGAGCGTATTCGCGGTAGATTCGAGAAATCTCGACAGTCCCTCGATATCTTTGTCTGAGAAATTTCCGAAACGGGTGATCATCCTTTTTGTTTTGTTGCTGATATCCGTATCGGTAAATCCCTGCGCTCTCCAACCGGCAATTGCTGCGCTGATTTTATCTTTGTTCTCCGAAATGGCCGCCGCTAACTGCGGATACGCCTGTTCCAGCTGCTGCGTCTGCAGCTGAATGCTCGAAATGAACGGCGCAAGCATTTCGCCCGTATATTTTCCGCCCTCAAGATCCGCGTGGAACGTCGTGTAGGTGTCGAGAGCGTACTGCCAGGCGTTGTAATCGTCGACCGATCCGCTTTCCCGGTATTCCGCCGCGGCTGCGTTCGCCGCGGAAAGAAGCTCGCTATCCCGTGTCAGGTACTGCGCGTAGATCTCCTGATAGCGTTCCTGCGCCCGCGTGTCGAGTTGTTTCTGCAGCGCTTTGAAACTCTCGGAGTCCATCGCTGAGCCGACGTATTCCGCGATATATCCCGCGTTGTCCGCGTTGAACGCAGCTTCTTTTTTCGCGTTCTCGAACCGCTCGTAAATCTCGGTCAGCTCCCGCACCTTCGCGTCGATCGCTTCTTCCTCGATCGGCGTGATGATCCCGTCCTCAAGCGCCTCGTTCAGCGCTTCTGCGATCTGTTCGCCGATTTTTCCCGCCTTGTCGTAGGCGTCAATATACACGTTGTTCTCCGGATCAAGCTTGATTCCCAGGTCTTCATAGATCAGGTTCAGCTCGTATGCGTTCTCCTTGAGGTAGTTTTTGAGACCTGCGATATAGGATTCCACGGTTTTAGCGTAGGCGTCGCTTTCATCCGCGTCGAGTCCGAGTCCCATTGTCCCGGAAAGATACGTCTGCTTGTCGTAGCTCTCGCGCGTCTCCTTGAGCGACTGTTCCGCCGCTGCGACGCTTTCCATCGCCGACGCGAACCGCTCCACCTTCCGATCGTAGAACATATTGTCGATGATCTTGTCGATATCGGCGAGGCTCAGGCTCACGGAACCGAAATGCTCCGTCATATTCTGCTGGATCAGTTTTTCGTTGTTTTTATATAATACGTATGCGCTGCCGCCTGCTACCGCAAGCCCCGCGCCGACAGCAAGAAGCGCCGGGTGCGCCAGCAGCGCCTTCGCGACAAGTCCCGCGGAGGACGCCGTTGTCGCGTCGATCCCCTTGCTCGCCTCCTTCATACCGTTGGCGAGTTTAGCGAGTCCGCTGCCGCCCGCTCCGATCACCGAGGTTTTCAGCAGCTTCGCCCCTGTGGCGAGTTTCCCGATTCCCGAGATCCCCGTTCCCAGCAGATTCACGCCGAAATTCAGTCCCTTGATCCCCACGACCCCGGCGGCGGCTCCGGCGACGGTCTTCAGTACGCCCACCAGCGCCTCCGGGTTCTGCGAGATCTTCGCGTTCAGCGCGTTGATCAGCTCCGTGAAGCCCTGCGTCGCCTCCCGCATCGCGGGGGTCACGGCCTCGCCGAAGGTCAGGGAGAGATCGCTCCCCGCGTCCTTCATCAGCTGGATATCGCCCGCCAGGTTGTCCAGCTTGATCTTCGCCATCTCGTCGGCGGCGCCGCTCACGTGATCGAGAGCCTCGAACATGGCGTCATAGTCCTCGTCCGACGCGTTCACCAGCGCCAGCAGGCCCGACATACCGCGCTTGCCCGCGATCTTGAAGGCCATCTCCGTCTGCTCCGACTCGGAGAGAGGCGCGAACGCCTCCCGCATCTCCGCGAAGGTCTGCCGGAAGGACTTCGCCTTGCCCTCGCCGTCGGTCAGCGAGATCCCCAGCGCGTCCATGGCCTCCTGGGTGTTTTTCGTGGGCGCGGCGAGATTCGTCAGGATATTCCGGATCGACGTACCGGCCAGCGATCCCTTGATCGCCCGGTTCGCCATGATGCCCATCGCCGCGGCCACGTCCTCGATCTGATAGCCGAGGGTGCCCGCCAGCGGCGCCACGTACTGGAACGTGTCGCCCATCTGCGTCACGTCCGTGGTGGTCATGGTGGCCACCTTCGCCAGAACGTCCGCGAACCGCTGCGTCTGATCGTAAGATACGCCGAACGCGGTCATTGTATCGGACGCGATCTCCGTCACCGCCGCGAGATCCTCGCCCGATGCCGACGCGAGGGACAGAAGACCGCTCATACCCGAGAGCATTTCCGCCGGGCTCCAGCCCGCAAGAGCCGTCACCTCGTAGCCCTCGGCAACCTCCGATGCGGAGAATACCGTGGTTCTGCCCAGCTCCCGCGCCGAGGAACGGATCGCCTCCGTGGTGCTCTGCGACCCGCCCGCCGCGGCGGAGACCGCGCTGATGCGCTTCTCAAAGTCCACCGTCGGCGCGATCAGCTTGTTATACGCCGCGCTCGCCCCCATCGAAACCACGTTGACCGTCCGCAGAAGGCTCGACCAGCTCGTCTGCAGACCGCTCTTCCATCGGTCGTAGGAGTCGCTCCATTTGTCATAGTTCGCGAGGGAGTCCTGCAGATTCTTCCGATACGCGTCCACCTGCGCCTGCGTCATTCCCGCGAAGGGCCCCGACGCGATCCGGGAATTCAGCTTCTCGATCTCCGCCTCGTAGTTCTTCGTCTCGTTCGTCGCGGAACGCAGATTCTTCTCCGCGGTCTTCAGCTCGCCGTTTCGCTTGCTCTCCGCAGACCGGGCGTTGTCCATCGCCGTTTTCGTCGTCTTGACGTCCTCGGCGTACCGGCGCTCCTTCGCCTCGGCGGCCTGCAGGCTGCCCTCCAGCGATTTCGTCATGCGGTTGTACTCGTCCAGCGAAATCTTTCCGTTCTTGTACTGCCGGTCGAGATTCTTCTGCGCGTCGGTGTAGAGTTTTACCTCGTTCTGCGCGCTTTTCAGCGCGTTCTGGGCGTCCCGGTGCGCCTGAATGCTCTGCTGCGTCGCCGCCTTCGACTTATCGAGAGCCGCCTTCGCCGCTTCCACCGCCTGCGTATACTTCTCCACGTTCGCCTTCGCGGCGTTCAGCTTCTCGCTTGCGGTTTTGATTTTGTCGAACGCTGCGCTCTGCTCCGCGGCCTGCCTGAGCTTGTCCCGTATCTTATCGATCGCGGACGACGCGGCATTCATGTCGCTCTTGAAGTTCGACGCGGTATGCGCCGCGATCTCAAACATCATCTGATAATCCCGTCTGTTTGCCATTCGTCGTCCCTCCGTTATCTTTTAAGTGAAAAGTGAAAAGTGAACAGTGAAAAGTGAACAGTGAAAAGTGAAAAGTGAACAGTGAAAAGTGAACAGTGACATCTGACATTTCACATCTCACATCTCACATTTCACATTTCACATTTCGCTCTTCCCCGTCAGCCGCTCGATCAGCTCTTCCGGCACGATCCCGGCGGCCTTGTACTGCATCAGCTCGGTCTTGATACTCTCATTGTCGAGCCTTGCCCGCTCCGTCAGGATCGAGTGCAGCGTCTGAATACATCTGTCGATCTGCGCGTCGATGCGCGCCAGCTCATCCTCCAGCACCCGGCGGCGCTCGAAGAACGAAACGTGATCCTCCGTCCGTGCCGTCAGAACGGGCGTCGTGTGATCCTCGCTCACGGTGTAGATTTTTTTCTCTTTTTCAAGGTATTTCTTTTTTTCGTCGTTCCCCAGAGCCGCGATCCGGTTCAGAAGATCGATCTTCTTCGCCCATTTTTCGGAGATCTGCAGCATCAGCAGCTCCTCCGGGCCCATCGTCCGGATCCGTTCCAGCTCCGCGCGCTGCTCCTCATTGAACGTGTCCAGCCGCGCCCTGGCGTAAGCTCCGTGCTTCAGCGCGTTCTGATTCCCGCCGGGAGCTCCACCGCCCACGGCGTTCTTGTTTCCCGGCTGACCGCCGGGCCGCTTCTTCGCGTTCAGCGCCTCCCAGCCGTCCGCCCGTTTCCACTTTGAAATGGTGTTCGGGTTCTTCCCGACGGCGGCGGCGATCTGGCCGGTCTTCATCTTCCCGCGCGAGTCGAGATACAGCTTTTTCGCCTTCTCCCTCGCCGGGTCTCTCTGTTTCGCCATTCGTCGCCCTCCGTTATCTTTTAAGTGAAAAGTGAAAAGTGAAAAGTGAAAAGTTTCGGAAGCCGCTTCGCGGCTTGATTAAGACCAAAGATCAAAGACTAAAGACTAAAGACCGAAAGCCATAGTCAGAAGCACCTACTCAAAGTCTGATCTCAAGTCTTCAGTCTCAAGTCTCAAGTCTCAATTCCGCCTCCGGCGGATCACATTTCACATTTCACATTTCACTGTTCACGGGAATTCTGATTTGCCGCGGGGCGGCAAATCAGAATTTCATATCCGCCAGCTCCTCCAGCGCCTCCCGCATCTGCCGGTCCAGCAGCGCGTCCACCTCAGCCGGGTCCTTCATTTCCGCCAACTGCTTTGCCAGCGTCGTGGGGATCGCCAGCAGCTTCGCCCGGAAATTCAGAAGGATCCCCGCGCAGACCGCCTCCACCTCTTCGGTGCGGTGGTAGTTCCCGCGTTTCTCCTCCAGCTCCAGCTCCGCGCTTTCCCGCTTGACCCGCGTCAGCTTCGCCTTTTCCTCCGCAAGGCTCAGCGCGCCGGACGCGCCCTCCTTGCCGGAGATATAACCGATGTAATGCCGGATATTCTCAAAGGGCTCGTAAAGCCCCTTCGCCCGCTCCCGGAAGATCCTCTGATCCCGCAGCTGGCGGATCCGGCGCTCCGTCAGCCCCAGGTAATCCGCTAATTTTTCAGCCGTCCACAGCATTATTCCGGCTCCTTTCAGACCCGCGCGATATCGGCGGCAAACTCCACCTTCCCCGCCTTGTCGACGCTCACCCGGATATTCCTCGCCTCGAAGCCCGGCACGAACCGCCTCAGGCCCTCGCCGACCGCCTCGGTCAGCCGCGCGGCGATCAGGTTTGCGTTGTTCCCGATCAGCGCGTCCTGCGGCATTCCGAATTCCCGGCGCATGGGCGCAGTCCCGGCGGGCGTCGCGAAAAAATTCGCGATCTGCTGCAGCTCCTGCTTCGTCGCCTCCCCCGGCGCCGCCGCAAGCCCCGTAACGCTCGAATATGTCATACGCTCACATCTCACATTTCACATTTCACATTTCACTCCTGAACGGGTGGTGACGATGTTCGTCACCACCCGTTCAGGATCCTTTCAACCTCGTGCATCAGCCGCGCCTCGACCACGGCCCCGGTTTCCTCGCCCAGCCGGTCGGCGACCTCGTCCTTCGCCAGCATCTGCTCGAAGGAGGGTGAATAGGTCCCGTGCAGGCCGTCGGAATTCCTTGTGAAGAATCCCGGCCCGTAGCGCAGCGAGGCGTAAAACGCGTCGGAGAACTCCGCGAGGGGCGACCCCCGCAGAACGTTCGCCGCGGGCGGGCGCGATCTGGTATGCGGAAAATCCGTGATCGCGTACACGTTGCCGATCGAGCGCAGATACGCGGTCAGCTCCCCGCCGCCCCGCCGCCAGCCGGAGGCGAAATTCTCCTTGATCTCGCTCCTCTTTATATCGTAGGTCTTGGCGGCCTCGCCCGCCGCGTGGTGCCGGTAATAGGTAATGCCGCGATTGAACGCGTTGTATTCGGCGCGCGTCAGCGCGTCGCCGCCCAGAGCCTTCAGAACCGTCGCCGCGGTCTCGATGTAGGACGGATCGAGTCTGATCTCAACCATTGCGTCTGTTTTCCTCCTCCCGCGCAAGCTCGTTATGCTGCCGCGTCCAGTAATTCAGCTCCCCGAGGGGCATCCGCGACCATTCCGTCACCGGCGTATGGTACGCCCGGGAGAGGATCAGGCAGGTCCTTCCGAGCTTTCGTCCGGCGCCTTCTCCGAAGTCCCCGAATCCCCGAGCAGAAAAAAAAGCCGCGTCTGCTCCATCACGGTCACAAGAACACAGAACGGCAGCGCCAGCATCTCGTCGATTTTCATCCCGGCGGCAAGGGAGGCGACCGCGAACACGTACCGCAGGTTCATAAGCCTGCCCCATCCCTTGACGTTGCCGCCCGCGGTGTGTTCCGCGCGGATCAGGTCGTCGCTGCTCAGCTCGTCGTATTTCAGCGTGATCTCGCCGTCCTCCCAGCGCAGAACGCCGCTCGCCCGGTCGAAATCCGCCGTGTCGAGATATTCGTCCACCGCCCGCGAGAGCCGCTGTCCGTCGAACAGCTTCATTCTTCGCAGGTCGTCGCATTCCGCCGCGCCGCCGCTCGCCCGCTCCGCGATGCAGAATTTAAAAAGGGTCGAGTCCGCGGGGAACAGCGCCTCGCCCTCCGTCTGATCCTCGGGGCTCTGCTCGTAATACTGCGTCAGGATCTCCGGCAGCTCCTCCCCCGTCACAAGATCGAAGTCCAGCGTCAGCTCCCGGAAGGGCTGCGTCAGCCCTTCGTACTGCTTTGTGAATTTAACCGTTTTCGTCATATGTTTCCTCCCTGCCGCCACGGCGGGCGGCTGTTTACTGTCTGCGGGTTCTCCTCCGGCAGCAGAAGGCGCTCGCCTCCCGCGAAAACCAGCGTCCCCGCAAACTGCGGGTTTAAAAGATATAGCGTCTGCGCCCCCGCGTACCCGCCCCAGAGGGCGCGGGCGATCGAGTCGAAGCTCTCGCCCTGCTTCGCCGTATAAATTGCCATTTTACCGCCCCGTTCAGTATTTATAAACCGTCACGCCGTCGGTGTCCTCGATCACGCCCACCGTGACGCCCTTGTCCGGCGCGGCGAAATCCGCGTAGGACGCGTTCCTGTTGTCGTTCTGCATGATCAGCGTCTGCGTTTCGGAACCCGGAGCCTTCGCGTACATCCGGGAAACGCTCACCGTGTCCGCGCCCGCGTTGTACATATACTGCCGGAGCCGGTCCACGTTGACGCCCCGGTTCAGATGGCCGCACTGCCACGAGAGATAATCCGCGGCGGCCTGCTGCACGTCCGCGTCGATCTGCGCCTCCCGCGCCCGGTCCTCCCGCGCCACGGTGTAACTCACCTGCACGTGGATCCTTACGACGTCCGCGGCGCTCACCTCCACCGTGTCGGTGAAGCCCTTCACGTCCAGCGCGTCGAAGTATTCCTGTACCTCGGCGGCAAGGCCCTCGTCCGCGGGAGTGATGCGGATCATCACCTTGCCCGCGCCGTCGGTGTCCACGCTCGCCTCCTCCACCGCGGCGGAGGCCTCCTTCGCGTAGTAGAGATATCCCGCCTCGCTTCCGGCGGTGGAAAATCCGCCGTAGGAGGCCCACAGGCTTTCTCTGTATTCCTCGTCGGTCTCGATATCCGCGCCTGCGTGGGTCACGCCCACGTTCGTCACCGCGCTCACGCCCGGCAGCGTGTCCGCGATCCGGTTGACGCCGCCCGCGGGGATCCCGTTCCCGAACGCGCCCGCGACCGTGCATTCCGCCTGAGCCTGCGTCTTCGTCTCACCCGCCGCGATCACGCAGTCGGCGGTCGTCGCGAAGAACAGGACCCCGTCCGCCGTGGCGCGCGTCCCGGCGGGGATCGTGATATCCGCCCCGGCGGCGTCCGGAACGGAGAATTCCAGCGTCGTGCGCGCCCGCACCGCCTGTCCCCGGGCTCTGCCCGTCTGCTGCACGCCGATCCGGTCAAGATCCTCGCCCTCGGCGTACTCGATGAAATTCTTCGAGATCGCCTTGTTCTTCTCCTGCCGTTCGGCGGAGATCACGAATGCGAGGAACGCGATCAGCAGATCCGCGTCCGAGCCGGTCGGCGGCGCGCTCTCGCCGGAGACGGTGCGGTAGATATCCGTCAGCTCCTCCCGGATGCTCTCCGGGTCCGTATCAAGAAAATTATACATATCCGCGCCTCCTTACGCCGGGTGGCATTTCCTGAATGCCAGAGGGATGTAATAGGATTCCGGCGCGTCGATGTCCTCCGGGTCGTCGAGGAACTTCACCGTGCTGCGCCCTCCGGCGGCCCAGAAAATATGTACACAGATATGCGCTCCCGGCCGCTGCAGCTCCCCCAGCGTCTCGCTGGTTCTGCAGTCCATGTAGACCGTCGCCGCGCCTTCTTTTTTTTGCGCCTTGATCTCTACCGTCCGGTCCGCGCAGACCGCGAAGGCGGCGATCCGGTCGTCCTCGCCGAGGGTGACGGACTCGCCCGTTTCCGGATCCCGCAGCGGGATCTCCAGCGTCAGATCGTCCCCGCAAACCAGCTCCACGGGCGGAAACGCCGTCCAGTTGCAATCCATATCGCCGCCCCCTTATCCGCAGTAAAAGTCAAAAGTGATCAGGATCGTATCGTATGTCCCGCTGTCCTGCGTCACGACGAACACATTCCCGGCGCTTGAATGGATATATCCGCTGATGCAGCCGTATACGCCGCTGCGTTTCGCCTGGCCTCCGATCGTCGCCATCACGATCGGGTTCTTCACCATTTTGCCGACGTTCACCTGGCAGTTGCTGCCCACGACGACGTTCGTCAGCTCCAGGTACCCGATCACTCGCTTCCCGACGTATTTTATCGATCCGGTCACTGCGGAGGATTTCGATGTGTCGCGCGTAAACGCGTTCTCGATCGAAACCGGCGTCACCGTAATCTCCGGCTCGGCGCCCAGCTTCGACAGCGCCGCCTCCTTCGTCGCCGCCCCGGTGCCGCCGTTCGCGACCGGCAGCGTGCCCGTTACGCCCGGCGTCACGTTCGCCGAGCCGTCGAAGCTCGCCGCCGTCGTGCTCCCGAGATTCGTCCTGATCGTCCGCGCCGTTGACAGCTTTGCCGCCACAGCGGCCGCCGCCGCTGTACTGCTCCCGGTAAGCAGATCCTCGAAGTCCCGGTGCGTCACGCTGCCGTTCTCGTCGATCACGAACCCCCTGATCCTGAATATGTTCGCGCTTGTTCTCGCCGCGAACTGCTGAACGCGGATGTTCCCGTCGTTGTCGGTCTCGGAGGATACGATCAGAGCGAACGCGTTATTCGGGAACGGGGAATTGACGATCGTTCCGGTGGCGCTGCCGGTGACGAAGTACATCCCCGGCTCATACAGCGCGTCCAGATCCGCTCCGTACAGAGCGCCGCGGAAGCCGAGAGCTTTCAGCGCGTCCAGCGCCCCCGTGCGGGTATTTGCTCCCGTTCCGCCTTTTTCGATCGGCAGCACGCCGTTGATATCCGCCGGGGAATGCGTATGCGCCGCGTCCGCCTTTCCCTCGATACCTTCCTCCATCTCGTTGAGCCATGCGGCGGTGATCGGCGTTCCCGCCTCGGTCACTTCACCCGTGATGCGTTCGAGGTCGTAGACGTCCGATTCCGCAGTCGCCTTCAGGCGAAACCGGTTCGCGAACTCGATGATCCTGTCGGTCCATGTATGCTTCACGTATGACATCAGGTCTCCTCCTCCACGTCGATTTTCCACGTTACGTACGCGCCCTCGCCGCCGCCGGTCAGGGCGATCGACGCCGCCCTCTCGCGCACGGTCTCGCCGTTCTTATCGATAAGCGCAAAGGCGGTGATCGTCATATCCGCCGTGGCGGAAACAAAACTCCTCGCCACCGTCACCGAACCGCCGCTCACCTCAAGATCCTGCGCGCGGATCGGCAGCGCAAAGAAATATCCCTCGTAATCCTCGACCCGCGCCGCGAAGATCCCGCCCGTGAGCAGCTCCGCGAGCGTCGACGCCATCGCGCACAGTTGATTATTCGTCATTTGTGATCGCCTCCGAAAGATCCTGTCCGGGGATCGCCTCGCCCGCCATCACGTCGGCGCCCGGCGGCCCGTAGTCAATGGTTCCCGCCCGCCGCGGCTCCGTGAACCGGACGAGCACGCAGTCCTTAAAGTCCGTCGACAGGCCGTCCAGCACGGCGGCGGCGCGCTTGTATTCGCCGATCAGCCGCAGGATATAGTCCACGTCGACCGGCGCGCTCGTCTCGCTCGCGCCCGTGGAGATCCTGAAATGGTACGGCTGCCCGCCGTAACTGTCCCAGGTCGCGATCCGCATCTCCGGCAGAACGCCCCGCAGAACGCTCTCCAGCGCCTTTACCGTCCCCGCCGAACGGTAAACGTCGAGGGCGTCGCGGATGATCTTCCGCCGGTACCGCTCGTTTTCCGCCTCGGTCGGAAACACGTCCGCGGAATCATACCAGGTGATATGCATATCCCGCGCAAGCGCCGCCATAAGCTCTCCTGAAAGACTGCCGCTTTCAACAAAGTCCGGCGCGGCGACCCTCTGCCGGATCTCCATTGCGTCCGCCGCGTCCGCATCGTCCGCGTCGAGCAGCATAAAAAAAGCGGTCAGCGCGTCCCTGACCGTTTTCTGTCCCGTCAGCGCCGCGGGGGCCAGCTCCACCCGCTCCCCGACGCTCATGTTCCCGTATGTTCTCATGGCTTTACTCCCTGCTCGTTGCCGTCTGCTGCCTGCTGTCAGCTGCCTGCTGCCTGCTGCCTGCTATCGGCTATCTGCTATCGGCTATCCGCTATCCGCTATCCGCTATCGGCTATCTGCTGCCTGCTGCCTGCTGTCAACTATCCAGCGGCACCGTCCGCCACGTCCTCGTCCGTCCGCCGCCTTTTTCCGCGTTCTCCAGCTCCGCGACCTTCTTGCGCCAGTAGTCGAGATTTTTGCGGATCTCCGCCGCGTCGGCGCGCGTCAGGCTCCGGTCTGCGATCATATAGCTCTGCCCCGTGGCGACGGCCTCGTCGGCGCGCATCCACATTTCAAGATGCCGGTACGCATTCACCAGCTCCGCGTTGCGCGTGTGCCTCCCCCGCAGGATCTCAAGCTCTCTTTTATAATCTTCGGCCATCTTCTGTACCTCCGTCACTTGTTGCCGGTTGCCGGGTGTTGGGTGTTGGGTGTTGGGTGCTGGGTATTGGGTGCCGGGTGTCGGGTGTCGGGTGCCTTCTCCCTTCTCCCTTCTCCCTTTTCCCTTTTCCCTCTCTATAATGCGCGGCCTCGCCGCGCCATCCGACGGGCTTCGCCCGCCATACCGCCGCAGGCGGATTACATTTCACATTTCACATCTCACATTTCACATCTCACATTTCACATTTCACATTTCACATTTCACATTTCACATTTCAAAAAATCCCTCGTCCAGCTCCGCCACCTGCACCGGGTCAGTCCCCTTGTAATAGGCGAGGATCATCCCGAAGGCGTAGGGTGCGGTGTTGATGTTGTTGGGCACCGCGTCCCAGACGAAGGGGTGCTCCCGGTCGATCAGCAGCTCGTAGAACTCTTTTTCGCCGTCGCCGAGGAAGCGGTTCATCAGAAGAGCCTCCCGGTAGGCGATCAGCACGTTCATCAGCTCATACTGTCCCACGTCGGCAAGGTCGATCCCCAGCCGCCGGTACCTTTCATCGCCGACCGGATCATGCTCAGAATAATAAAGTCCCACGATGATCCGCACCCGCGCGACGCTCGTCGCGAAATCGTCGTACTCCATCTGTCTGCTGTCGCCGTCCATGGGTTCTATAATCGTCATGGGACAGGCGCTCTTGAACGCCTCCAGCGTCTTCACGGCGAATGGCGAAACGGTCATTTTCGCGTCGACGATCTTCCCGTCGGCCTTTTTGCGAAATACAAAGGGCTGGGCGGTCTTCCTCAGACGGTCCGCGATCAACCCCGTCAGATGTACCTCGTTCATGCCTGCACCTCCGTTTATATGTGAGATGTGAAATGTGAGATGTGAAATGTGAAATGTGAAATGTGAAATGTAAAATGTGAAATGTAAAATGCGCGGCCCCGCCGCGCCATCCGACGAGCGCCGCGACTCTCCGCTGCCCGCTCCGGTCGGTGCTTCTGCGGCAAGCCGCAGAGGTCTTTCTCGGCTCCCGCCTCGGTCGTTGCTTCTGACTTCGTCAGAGGTTGCCACCGGCAACCCGCAACACCGGAGACCCGCACCCATACCGCCGCAGGCGGTTTCTATCATCGGGTACGGGCGAAGCCCGTCCTTAACTTTTCACTTTTCACTGTTCACTGTTCACTGCAAATTCCGCCCGGCGGAATTCACACGTACTCGGTGAGCTTCACCGCCACGTCCGCCTCAAACATCACCCCGGCGGGGTTGAACCGTCCGTTGGAGATATCCAGCGACGTGATCACCCAGTCCGCGCCCAGGTGCTTTTTTCCTCCCATGTAGAACGGGATCACGGTTCCCTCGTCGGTGTACCTGCGCAGAAGGCGCAGCGTGTCGTTCTCGAAGGGGTTGAGCAGCAGACTCCAGCGCAGCTTCATGGATATTTCGTAGGGCTCCCGCCCGGTGAAGCTCACCCGGGCGGTGCGGCCGACCAGTTTCGTCTTCGCGTAGTTTACCGTCCGCGTCTCCTTGAATTCGCTGAAATTCTGAATATTGTGCTGATGCATCGTATTGACTGCATCGCCCTGTACCTCGAAGATCACACCCCCGAGCGTACAAAGATCGGATTTATGTACCATTTTTTCCTCCGTTGCCGCCTGCTGCCGGCTGCCTGCTGCCTGCTATCGGCTGCCTGCTGCCTGCTTCCGGCTGCCTGCTATCAGCTGTCGGCTATCGGCTATCTGCCGCCTGCTGCCTGCTGCCTGCTGCCTGCTATCAGCTATCCGCTATCAGCTATCCGCTATCAGCTATCAGCTGTCGGCTATCGGTGAAAAGTGAGATGTGAAATGTCAGATGCCACTGTTCACTTTTCACATTTCACATTTCACATACGGAGACGTCAGTCTCCGTAAATATTCAGATCCAGCCGGATCATCCCGTCCTGCACCTCGCTGTTGCGCACCCGGTAGTCCTCCCGTTCGCCGGAGGCGCGGATGATCACCACGGGTTCCTCCGTCTTCGGGAAATGCCCCGCCTGGGCCTCGTCGAGATACAGCCGCGCATCCCAGCGGTAGATCCCTTTGCGGTAATCGTCCTTATATTGGAACGATTCCCTGTTCTTCCGCTCGCTCTTGATCAGGATCCCCCGCACATTTTCGCGCCGCACGCCGCCGATATATACGGTCATTTCCTCGGCAAATTCGTCTGTATTCAGAAATACGTTAAACTCGTCCTCTTTGATTGCGTCCCGAAACGTCATTGTCCTCGCTCCCTTCTCTTTCCGCGCAGCGGAAAATATCGTTCTCCCGCAGAGCGGGAGAATATCGCTCGCTCCGCGAATATCGCTCCGCCCGCCGGGCGGAATATCGCTTTATAATGCGCGGCTTGCCGCGCCAACCGCCGAGCTTTGCGAGCCATACCGTCGAAGACGGTTCCTGTGTGCCCGACCTTGCCCCGCGAAGCATAGCTTCGACGGTTGCCGCTGAAAACAGTCCGCCGGACTGTTTTCTTAACGCGTCAACTCCGAACTCCGCTATCCGCTATCGGCTATTCTTCCTCATCCTCATCCTCATCCGCCCCGACCGGCTCGATCACTCCCGCCCCGGCGGCGATCTCCGCCGCCCGCTGGCGCAGGTTCTCGATATAGTCGCCGCCGGACAGCTCCGTCGTCTCCTGCTGTCCCGTGGAAAGTCCGGAATTCATCCGCAGGATCGCGGCGTTGACCTCCTTGAGCGGGTCGATCTGTCCTTGCGTCGGCCCGTTCCAGGTGGCGCGGCAGTAGGCCGCCCGGATCGCCGGATCGTCGAAGAAGCCCGGCGCCTGCACCCGTCCGCGGGCCACGGCCTCGCAGAGCCATTCCTCATAGATCGCCTGACAAAAATCCGCAACAAACCAGGCGCGCCACATTTTGAACGTGCGCCACGCTTCGAGGATCGCCGCCCGCGACGCGGAATAATTGGAGTTAAAAACGCCCCGCAGCACCTCCGGCGGGATCTCCAGCGCCCCGGCGATCTGGGTGATCACCGCGTTGACAAAGGCCGTGAATTCGCTGTTGGGCCGTCCCGGCGTCGCTGAGACCGCCTTCTCGCCCGGCGCCAGATCCACGATCGCGCCGTTGCCCAGCGCGATATCGTCCTTGTGCATGGGCGGCTCATTCGACACGAAGGAGCTCTCCTCGTCCGGCATTCCGATGGGCTTCATCTCGCCGAAGGGGTCGTTCGTGTGCTCAGGGTCCTTCTCGATAAATACGGTGAAGAAGCCCGAGACCACCGCGGCGGCCAGCTCCGCGTCCGTGTACCGCTCAAGCTGCTTGAGCAGCAGGATCACCGGCGAGAGAAACGGAACGCCCCGCGTCTGGCCGATCCGCTCCCGGTGCATCACGTGCAGGATGTGCCTCTGCCCGGTCTTCGGGTCGAAGGCCGGGATATATTTATAATCGTCGTCCGTGGGCGGGTTGAAATAACCCGGCGTTCCCGCGGTCGACGGCCTTTTCAGGACCCAGTAGCCCAACGTCTCCCCCTGCTTGTCGGTATGTACGCCGCTGCACAGGGTGTCGGATTCCTCCTTCTTCGGCGGGTTCTGCACCCGGTCGGCCTCCACAAGGGCCACGCAAAGCTCGTAGGGCGAGCCCGGCCTTTTTTTATATGGCAGCACAGCAAACAGGTCGCCGCTCATGAGCATATTGAGGAACGCCAGCTGCTGCAGCTCGTAAAAATTGTCGTTGCGCGCCGCGTCGCAGTTCGGGGACCCGGCCCAGAGCTCGAATTCCCGCTCGATCTGCCGCTCGATCGCCGCCTTCCGCTCCGGGGAGATCCCCAGAAAATCGGCGTCGATCTGACTGTTGAGCCTGAGGCCCTGCCCGATCACGTTGGTGCGCATCTTCTTCAGCGCTCCGGAGGCCGTCGCCCCGGTCATATAGAGATCCCGGCTCCGCTGCCGCAGCACCGGAAGATTATAGTTGATATCCTCCCGGGCAGTAAGACTCTCATATGTCCATTCCTTGAAGGCGTGCTTCGTCGCGCTCGCCCCGCCGTGGGAATATCCGGTGTTCGAGAAGCTCCCCGCCGCCGTCATGCGCCGGATCGCGTCGATGATCTTACCCATATTTTCCTCCGTATTAAGTGAGATGTGAGATGTGAAATGTGAAATGTGAGATGTGAGATGTGAAATGAACTTTCCCTTTTCCCTTTTCCCTTTTCCCTTTTCCCTTCTCCCTCACGGCAGATAATTCTTCGGGTTCACGTTCTGCCCGTTCACCGTCACCTGATAATGCAGGTGCGGCCCCGTGGTGTTGCCCGAGTGCCCCATCCTGCCGATCTGCTGCCCGGCCTCCACGTGGTCGCCGTACTTCACGATGCTGGTGCTCATCATGTGCGCGTAGCGCATCACGGTGTTGAAATCCGCGTCCGAGACGATATCCACGTAATTGCCGTAGCTCGCCATGGTCCCCGCCGTCGAGCGGTCGCTGACGTTTTTCTTTCCCATCACGACGTTGACCACCGCGCCGCTCGTCGCCGCGTAGATCGGGTCGCCGTCCGAGCCGGGAATGTCCGTCCCGCTGTGCCGGTCGCCGCTGCTGCGGTATCTCGGGAAATCCGTCACCGTGTGCTTGCGTCCCGTGGGCCAGGCAAGCTTCATTCCGTTTTTGTTTCCGCTCACCGCCGCGCTGCTTCCCGCTGACGACGACGCGCTTTTTTCCGTCACGTTCTTCTCCGTCAGCGTCAGCTCCCCGAGGGCAAGGCACGCGCTCACCGTCGTTTTATATCCGGAGTCCGAGACGCTGTGCGTCGCCTCGTAAACGAGCCACTTTCCGTCAAAGCCGCCGAAGCCCTCCGTGGTCAGCGTCACGCCGCCGGTCACTTCCGGCGTCCCCTCGAAGGTGAAACTCGCGGAATATTCCTTCTTGTTTTTGTCTCGCAGGCTCTTCTCGGCGAAGCGCTTCACCTCGTCCATGGAGTCGAATTTCTTCCCCGTCACCTCAAGCACCGGCTCCGCCTGCTTCGAGCTTTCCGGGCGGTAGGTGTATTCGTATTTCGTTCCCGTGTCCGGGTCGGTGTAACTCACCTTGCAGGATCGGTAATAAGTGTCGTTCAGGTCCGTGGAGAAGGACGCGTCCACAAGGAACGGACTGTCAGGCCGCACCGTCAGCACGCTCTCCTTCTGCTCTAATATCTTCTGCTCTGCCAGCGTCACGACGCCGGCGAAGATCTTCACCGTGATCCCGTAGCCGGAGGCGAGCCGCTGCAGAAACGCGGCGTCGCTCTCGTTTTTCTGCTCCGCCCGGCGAAGAAACACCGGGAAGGAGACGTAATACCCGAATCCGAAGCCCGCGTCTGCGGCCTTTTTTCGCGCCAGATCCTCCAGCGTGATGTTTTCCCATACGCCGGTTTTTTCGGTCTGCCGCAGGGCGCTGGAGTAGGCCACGCCCGCGCCCTTGATCGTCAGCGTCGCGGGCCTCGGTCCGGTCAGCTTCACAGAATCGATTTCAAAATATCCGCAGTCCAGCGTCTTCACGATACCGTTCGGCGCGTCCTCCGTCACGATCGCCGCGCTCACACGCTCGAACATGGCGAGATTCGCCTCCTCGGCGGAGGTAACGCCGCCGTCCACCCGGTCCGCCGATACCCAGCCGTAAACGCCCCTTCCGTCGGTGGAAACAAGGCGATAAGGGTGCGCCGCGCCCTCCGAGACCTCGGTAACGTCGCAGGCGGAGGGCTCCCGGTACGTCGGGACCCCGCCCTCCGCCGCGTTTGCCCAGACCGGACCGCCCGCGAAGCGCACCCGGCTTCCCTTTTTGACCGCCGCGGCGTACTTGCCGCCGCCCGCGCCCGCCGTCGGCTCCCTGAGCCCCAGCGGCGCCGCGTCAACCCAGCCGTAAACGCCGCCCCCGTCCTCGGAAATGAGGTGATACGGGTGCGGCGCGCCTTTTGCGATCCGCGTCAGCTTGCAGGCTGATTTACCGCGGGTCACGGCTGCGGCGGGAGCGTCGGAGGAAATATAAACGCCCCCGCCCGGAAAATCGATCATATCGCCGACGGCAAGCCCGTTGGTGCCGTCGGTGTTCTCGTTTGTGGCGGATGTCTCGTACTGCGCCGGGGCGGGAAGATACGTGTCCCGCGTGGAATTTGCCCGGCGGGCGTTCAGCCACTGCTTATGCCATCTGCCGTCAAGATCGAGGATGCGGATCTCCAGATCGTCCGCGTCCTCGTCGATGGAATCTTTATATGTGAACGAGATCAGGCCCTCGTTGATGTAGGACGAGATCTCCTGTCCCGCGAACGATACCGTCACGCCGGTCCGCCGCGCTCTCGGATATCCCATGCCGATCTCCTTTCTTTCAAGTGAAATGTGAGATGTGAAATGTGAGATGTGAAATGTGAGATGTGAAATGAAAGAGGGACTTTTCCCTTTTCCCTTTTCCCTTTTCCCTTTTCCCTTTTCCCTTTTCCCTCGGACAGTATTGACCCGCGCACGGCGCGGGTCAATACTGTCCGCTCTGCACCTGCCGTCTGCCGCTCTGAGGCTTCCGTTTGACCTCCTCCGGCGACAGGGGCGGGTTCACGATCTCCAAAGCCGCCTGGGCGTAATTCCGGCAGTCCAGCGGCTCGTTCCTGATGTGGTCGCTCTTGACCCGCCACGCGAACATGGCGTGTCCTTTTTTATAGGTCATGACCATGGTCTCCGCGGTCAGGCCCTTGAAGTAGTCCCGGTCGTAGCCCCGCTCCTTCTCCCGGGGGAAATGACAGTAGTTCTCGCCCTCGTCCTTCACGGAAAGCCGCTGGTAAAGAAGCGTTTTTCCGACGTCAACAGCGATATTGAACAGCGGCGTCCTCTGCCGGTTGTTGAGGCTCGGCCGCGTCACGTATTCCCGGTCCATACCGGAAACGCCGCGGATCGCGTAGATATTGCGCATGATCCGGTCCTTACAGAACCGGTAAACGCCGGTGCTCTGGTGTCCGCCGGAGTCGATGCAGGCGCACAGGATCGGCAATTGCACGCCGTCCGCGCGGGTAAACCGCCGCGCAAGGTTCTCGTCCAGCTTCTGCCAGATCTCCGGCTTCTTCATATCGCCGAAGATCACGCCGTATTCGATTCCCCAGCTCTCCTTGCCGCGTCCCCAGCCCACGATCTCATACTCGAAGCGGTTGTCCTGGGTGTCCACGCCGCAGGTGATCGCCACCACCTCCTGCGGGACCTCGCAGTTGTAGCGTTCCCGCCGGGCGTAAAGAGCGTCGTCGTCGAGGCTCGTTCCGTCCTCCTCCCAGCTCTGGCCCATCTCGGTGTTGGTCCATACCTTCAGCTCCTCCACGTTGCCCTTGCGGGCCTGCTCCGTGGCGCTGATGAACTTCGCCGTGATCTCGCTCCAGCTGGTGAAGGGCGAAACGAGGGAATTGAGGAAGAAGCCCTTGACCTCCGCCTCGGGATTCTCCGAAACGAACGCGCCTTCGCCGAAGTGCCGCCGCCATTCGCCCTCCGTGCTGACAGCGCCGCAGCGGTCGCATTTCGCCCCCTGCACGACGCCGGTCTTGGGATTGAAAATGATGTGCTGCCAGAGCAGCTCCTGCCGCTCCCCGCACGCGGGACACGGTACCTGCCAGCGGTCGCGCGTCGAGCGCTCATATTCCGCCTCGATCCTCGACAAGCCCTTTATCGTCGGCGTTGACGTGCAGACGGTCTTTCTGTTCCAGAACGTGGTCTGCCTCTTTTCAGCGAGGAGGAGCGGATCGCCCTCTTTGCCCGCCGTGGGCGGGTACCGGTCGATCTCATCGGCAAACAGCTTCGCCACAGGCCGGGAGGCCAGCGCCGAAGGCGAGTTTGCGCCGATCATTGTAATGAAGCCGCCCGGGAAATGCTTCTGAAGGATCGTATTCCCCGAAAACCGCGACTTCTCGTTTACGAGTCCCTGCAGCGCGGGCGTGTCCCGAAGCATGGGGGAAAGCCGCTCCTTCGAGAAGGATTCCGCCATCTGGATCGTCGGCTGCATCGCCAGCATAGACGTCGGCGAATAGTGCATATTGTAGCCTATGGGATTTAATATGAAAGCGTCCGTCTTCCCCATCTGGGCGGCGGACATGATTATGATCTTCTTATATTTTTTGTCGCTGATCGCGTCCATGATCGGGCGCTGATACGGCGCCTTGTCGGTGCGCCACTTTCCCGGCAGCGCCGACGCCTCGAAGGAAAGCCGCCGGTACCGGTCCGCCCACTGCGAGACCGTCAGCACCGGCGGCGGCTTCAGCCCCGAGAGCAGCCGCCGGAACAGCGCTTCTGTCTGGGGCTGTATTTTCTGCATAAGCGTTCCTTTCAAATTCTGATTTATCGCTCTGTTGGGCACACCCGCCGGTAGCACGGCAGACCTCTGCCGTTTCGTGCGGCGGTGTGGGTATGCGGAGGCTTGCCTTCGCATACCCCGGCGTCGTACGACCTTACAAAAATTACCGATATACAACGAAAATCAATGTTGAACGCCGTCGGGACGGGACGCCATTTTATGCCGCCCGCCCGCAACGACGTTCAAAACGGCAGAGGTCTGCCGTGCTACCATGTGTGCCCGACGCCGCGGGAAACAGCCCGCGACAAATCAGAATTTACTGTAAAACCCTTTCCCCGCGTCGATCTCCGCGATCGCCCGCGGCGCGTCCTTCGGATCCACGAGCAGTCCCTCGCGTCCGGGGGCGTATTTCTCAACGAGGGCGAGCATTTCGTCCTCCCAGCCGCTGTCGAACCGGCGCAGCTCCCCGGTCGTGGGCCCTACCCACACGCGCAGAACGCGCCTTCCGGCCGTTTTTTTCTTTTCCGCGGGCTTTTCCGCCGTTTTTTCGGTCTCAGCCGCCGAATTTTCGGTCGCTGCCGCGGTCTTTTCGGTCGCTGCCACGGTCTTTTCGGTCTCAACCGCCGTTTTTGCGGTCTTTCTTGCCGTCTTTTCGCCCTTTTCGGTCTTCGCGGCGGTCTTTTTCTTTTCTGCCATCGTTTTTTCCGACCTCCTTACGTTCCGGACGGAAAAAGCAAAAAGGGAAAAGGCCGGGCGGGCGCCCTTGATCCTTTTCCCTCATTCCTTTTCCCTCGGAGGACCGCCGGAGGCGGTCCTCAGTCCTCCACCTCAAGCACCTCGCGCACCTCGGCGAGGTAGTCCTTGCCGTTGACGACGTACTTGAAATTCAGCGGATCCACGTCCACGACGATCTCCGTCTCCTTCGTCGCGTCGTTGTACTCCATAACGATAAATTTCGTCACGGTGAAGTCAAGCTTCGTCTCCTGCAGGGAGGCGGGCTTGAGCGTGCCCGCGTTGAAGGACTTGGGCTGCACGGTGATCAGATACTTCTCCTTCACCGGGCGCAGCTCCTGGGAGCCCACGTTCTTGCGCTGCACCGCCGCGACGACGGTGATCACGTGCTCGCCGGGGGTCAGCAGGTCGCCGGCCTTTTTGTTGCAGCTTTTGAATGTGATCCCCATGTTCATATCGCCGATATGCCCGAGCACCGGAATCGAGGGCGTGCCGCTGATCATGGAGCCGGAGACCTCCTGCGTGATGTTCTCGATGGAGGGGAGGTCAATCTGGGCGAGGCCCACGTAATCGTTGTGGTCGTTGGTGTTGTGCCACACGCGGTAGTTGATGACGCTCTCGTCAACGTAGTTGGGCGTCGCCTTCTGGGTATTGGTTGCCATTTATTTCACTCCTTTGTTATGTGAAATGTGAGATGTGAAATGTGAAATGTCGGTCGCTCGTTGTTGGGTGCTGGGTGCTGGGTTCTGGGTGTTGGGTGTTGGGTGCTGGGTGCCGGGTATTGGGTGCCCGCCGCCTGCTGCCTGCCGCCTGCTGCCTGCCGCCTGCTGCCTGATGCCTACCGCCCGCTGCCTGATGCCTGATGCCTGATGCCTGATGCCTGCCGCCCGCTCTATAATGCGCGGCTCCGCCGCGCCACCGACGAGCTTTGCGAGCCATACCGTCGAAGACGGTTCCGGTGTGCCCGACCTTGCCCCGCGAAGCATAGCTTCGACAGGCGGTTCAGCTGACAGCTTACATTTCACATTTCACTGTTCACTTTTTTCAACGTGTAAGCAAAGCTTACGCGTTGAATACCGCGGTCAGCGCGGCCGCGTCGTAGGTCAGCACGTAGTTGATCTCCGTGGCGGTCGGGAACGTGGTCAGGATGATACGGAAATTCATCTTGCCCGCGCGCATGGAATCGGCGGAATTCAGGTCCGCCGGGAACTCCACGCGGCCGGCGAAGAGTTTGCCGCCGGCCACGAGGCCGTCCAGCCAGGTGTTGATCGAGTTGACGCAGGCGTCCACGGTGCGGCGGCTGATGTTCGCGCCGACGAAGGGCAGAGAGGAACGGATCACGGTGTTGGCGATGTAGTCGAACATACGGCCCTCGCTGATGGAGGTCTCGATGTTGTCCTCGCTCTGGGGATAGGCGGTGGTATACGCGCTCCAGAACACGAAGTCCGTGCCGTTGTAGAAGGACGCGCCCATGCCCTTGGCCGCCACCTTATTGGCGAGGGTCAGGTCCATATACATGGGGGTGTCGTCGCTCTTGAGGTTGCCCACGCACACGCCCGCCTTGTTCAGGGGGTTGCCGCAGGGCACGCCGCCGTGGCGGGCGTCCTCCAGAACCATTGCGGCAGCCACGTCCAGATCCTTGTCGACGGGAGTGCCGTCGGGCGCGGCGCCGCGGGCGGGAAACGCGCAGATCGCGTATTTCGAGCGCACGGGCTTGGCGGCGGCGGTGGGGCTGTTGCCGTCCGCCACGATCACGGTCTTGGCGGCAAAGCCGAACTCCAGCGAGCAGTGTGCGATCAGGGCCGCCTGCACGGTGGGATCCGCGCCGAAGCCGGGAGCCAGAAGGATATCCGGGCTCTCGCCGTACAGCGTGAACGCCGCGTCCGCAAGGCAAAGCCCCGTCTTGTTGCCGTCGCCGTCGTCGGTGCCGACGATCGCGGAGGCGGTCACCGCGTCGGGGATCTTCGTTCCGCTGACCTTGACGGCGGCGGAAACGATATTCTTGAAGCTTACCGCGAGGCCCTTCGCCTCGTAGTCGCCGACGGTGTAATCGGTACCGGCGACAAGGGTCTGCTCGTCGTCGTCCTCGCCGATCTTGATCACGATGCCGGTCTTGACGGTGTTGGCGGGCAGATACAGAACGCCGTTCGCGTCTACGTTATAGGCGGCGTCGGTGAACGCGGCGGGAGTCCCGGCGGGATCCAGCACGTTGATGAAGTACACCGGCGAGATCCCCGCGAGGGTGAAGAAGACGTACATCGCCTCCGAGATCGGATATTTCTCAAAATCGTCCGAATAGCCGAACACGGCCTGCGCCTCGTCGAAGTTCGCGCAGCGGACGATCTGATTGTAGGAAGCGTTTGCTCCGGCCTGCCAGGCGGGAGCCGCGCCCACCACCAGCGGGATCCCCGCGGTGCCGGGGTTCGCCGCCACCGGCGCGTACGCGCCCTCGTTGGCGGTGTAAACGCCCTGCTTGAAAGTAGCCATAATTGTCACTCCTTTTTTCTATGATCGGGTACGGGCGAAGCCCGTCCTTCACATCCGCGCAGCGGATATATCACGTTTCGCGAATGCGAAATATATCACTGCGTCGTTCTGTGATCTATCACAGAACAGACGCAAAGTACCACGCGTTGATCTCACGCGGTACCGGCAGAGGTCTGGAATCCACGCAGACGAAGCGTCTTGCGGGCTTCTTCTCCATCCAGCTCGTGAAGCTTCTGGCCGCGTCGATCGTGATGAAGCGGTTGTTGCGCTCGTCCGCCTCAATCAGCCTGCCGTAGTCGATGCACATACCGGGATTGCGCTCGGGCAGAAGCAGAACGCCGCCCGCGGGCATATACTCCTTCGTCACGTCGGTGCCGGGGGTGGTCCAGTCGTCAACGTAGGTCTCGTTGTAGCTGTAGATGTCCAGGCCCCAGCGCTGGATCGTGCCGATATAGGCCACGTTGCCGGGCAGCTCCTTGGGAGCGATGCGGGCGATATCGTAGTCCTTGATATCCAGCAGCTTCTGGATGTTGGCGTCGGCCATCAGAACGTCGGCGACGCCGTCGGCGACGACCATCATGCCGGGCTTGACGAAGCCGGTTCTCTGGACGGTTCTGCACCAGGTGTTGATGTTGCCCAGGATGTCCGCGCCGCTCTGGCCCCAGCGGGCGGTGCCGGAAAGCGCCGTCTTATTGGTAAAGCCGAAGTCGATCTGCTCGTGAACGTCCTT
>Ga0326511_10000951_pt1 | contig 24860 bp, 31 predicted proteins | sample 0_2496_0518_D_FD_203701 | JGI IMG/M metagenome (GOLD analysis project Ga0326511, IMG submission 203701) | Bovine rumen microbial communities from UC Davis, California, United States - 0_2496_0518 | ecosystem: Host-associated > Mammals > Digestive system > Stomach > Rumen | place: USA...
CAGATGCACTCCGCAGAGATACACCCCAATTCAAGATCATTTTAATACGCAAGCTGATAAATATCAAGATGCGGGAAAGCGGTGTCCCACTTCTTTTCGTATTCGCCCTTCTCGTTGACCCAATAATACAGCCATACATTCCCGAAGGGCTTGGTACTCTTCACGTATGCGCTCCGTGCCATTTCCCCGGAATGGGTCAGATAATACTGATGATCTCCGTCAACGACCCATTGAGAGGAACACATCCCGCCGTCATCAGCAAGGAAGAACCAGTCTTTATCAGCACGAAACCACCCGGTAATCATGCGCCCTGCACCGTCAAAGACGTACCACCTGCCGCCGTCATACACCCACGCATCCCGGACGAAGTCACCGTCCTTGCGGTACATCCACGAACCGTCTTCCTGCTTCACCCATCCGGGTTCGTAATCATGGGCAGTGCGGCAAGCCATATACGCAACCCATGATACAAAGGTGGCACACCACTCAGCGGGCTGATAGCCCCACCCGCACTCTTTTGCCCATGCGTTGTATTTCGTATAGTTCGCCTTGCCGGGGTTGGCTTTGTATTCGTCCAACTGGTCGTTGCTTGCCTTTTCGCAATAGCCGATTTGGCTTCTTGCCATTGAGACGAACTGCCCTGCGCCGCAGGTTTCAGCACAAAAATCAGGATACAGGAATCCATTGATACGGTTCGTGCCGCCCACCTGAGAAGGTAAAAACTCATACTTGTGCGGGGCAACACAGCCGCCGTCCGTGGTAAAAATCCCCGGGGAACTGTTGCCCTCAACCGTCTCAACCTTCCACAGCCCGTTGCTGAGTTCACAGCTTGTCACGATGCCTGTATGACCGATCCTGCCCTTGCTGTTGCTGTAGAACTCAATGACAGCACCGACCTTCGGGGTATTGCCGTATGCCCCCGCTTTTCTTGCCTGTGCGGCAAAATCCGGGGTGTATGCGGTGTAACGCCCCCGGAGCAGTTTCATCCCTGCTTCATACGTGGTCATTCTGCGCCGCCCCCGTCTTTATAATAATTCAGGGTGCTGACACCGATCAGAACGCCGATAAACGTTCCCAAGGAATTCAGGGTGATGACGATTGCATCCACGTTCTCCCACCCCCATGCCGGGGCAACACGACCCACGAACCACGCACAGGCAGGAAGAACAATCAGACCGACCCATTTTAAAATATCGTACACAGCATCAGGAATTTTCATCTTTCCCCTCTCTTTCTTCAGGCATTTTTAACAGCTTGTTGTATAACTCCGTAGCGACATCATTGCCGCCAAGCCCGTGATACGCCTTGTACAGCTTTTTAAGGCTTTCCTTGGCGTATATGGGGCAGAATCCTTTATCTTGATACCTGTTATAGCCGTTGACGATGGATTCCCGCAGAAGGCTCTGAACGCCGTCTGCAATGGCTTGGTTCTTTTCCTGCTCTTCCTTCAGTTGGCGTTGCAGGGTCTTGAAAAGAAATGACAGCACCGCCAGAACGCCTGTAAACAGCCATTCCAACCAGTGCGCTGAGACAAATGAGATTAATTCCATACGCCCCCCCTTGATGTCCTTATGCAAGAGATATGGTCAGTACGCCGTTGCTGTACGTTGCATTGATTCCAGTCCCCGCAACGATCCGGGTGTAGCACTCTCTCACCGTGACAGTCCATCCGGCAGTTTTGTCTAATTTATAGACGTACACCTGATCGCCTTGCTGTGTAGCAGAATGCGAAGATACAGAACGGTAATACTGGAATTCCACGTTTGTGGGGTTCGTCTCGTTGTTGACGTACGCCATGAATGCCATTCTGGTCTGCGCTCCGCTTGCCGGGTTGGCATTGGATGATGCGCGGCAGTAGACTATATGGTTAGCGGTATACGCCGTAATGAAATCATTCCATGTGCTTTTGCCATACGCAAGGATGGTCATGCCCGTCATGTACCCGGAATCATTTGTCAAGTCGCTTGTCTTTGTAGGGATGACCGTGGTATCAGGTAAAGCCCCCACATCAGCGGCATCCAGAACGACCGTGCCTGTCTGCCCGTTGACGGAAAGGACTGCCCCACCTGTTCCAGTGCCGACAGTCCTTGTGCCGTTTGACGAATAAAAGACCTCTGGTGCGGTAACATCTTCTGCTTGGGCTGTGGTATCTGTCACATCCATCTGTGTGACTCCGTTTAATATCACTTTACTTATAGGCATATTATGGCTCCTCTTGAATTTGGCTTGCATAGGTTGACCAGACCGATGCCGTTTTATATGCATTCAGCACTGTCTGGTTTTCAGACTTCGGGACATAAATGACGCAGTCTGATGGCATTGTAGAAAAGGTATTGCTCTCGATTGTTGGTGGAGTAGTCCTCTTCATATGGATTTCCCCAATACCACCACAGCTATTAAAAGCGTATGTGCCGATTGACTGCACACTACTTGGAATCGTAAGGTTTGTGAGGGCATAACACGTTGAAAAAGCGTATATTCCTATGCTTAGTATGCCTTGAGGAATGACCAATTTAACCACATTCACACAGCTTGCAAATGTATAGTTCGGAATACTAGCGTTCTGTACTTTACAAGGGAATGTTATATAACGCAATCCAGAACTGGAAGTGAGAATGTATGACCCAAGTACCCCGACGCTAACACTGAGCGGAAGAGCAAATGAAAAAAGACTATCACATTCTGCGAAGGCACGTTCTCCAATTACGGTAACGCTATTTGGGATAACTACATGAGCAAGGTGATAGCAATTGTAAAACGCATATTTCGAAATTGAAGTTATAGTATTCGGCATCGTTATCGTTTCAAGAGCGCAACAACAGGCAAACGCATTTGAACCAACAGTAACGCCAGAACCTAACTCAACCTTACGCAATGCGTCTAAATATACACGGTTTTGATATGCTCCTGTGGTTGCCACCCTTCTCAGCAATTGGCTCTCGTGATAAGAAGAATTTGTAGCGCCAAAAATGTTAACCGTTCCGCTTGTAACCGTGAGTGTTATCACATAATCACCAGAAGACGCATAGGTATGCTGAGTATAAATGTTTGTTCCTACGCTTGTCCCTGTTACAATATCCGTTGCACTGCCGTCACCCCAGTCTATCACCACCGTGCCGTCCACACCCAGTCCCATCATCGGAGACAGTCTGCCATTTTCAAAATGACAGTAGAGTCGTGTCTTTCCGTCATCCGTAATGTACATTTGTCCGATGTCACAGATTCCGTTGTTTGTGACTTCGCTCTGCATCTGTGCAAGGGTATAATTCCACCCCTGTGCCGTCAATCCTGTGTGGGAAGGGTTACTCGGCATTTCTGTCAGTTCAGATGCTTCTGCCGCAGTGTAGGCATAGAGCAGTGTTCCTTCATAATCGTAAAAATTCACATCAGACCGCTCGACAGGAGTACCACCACCGACATTGACCGTGACACTGCTGTATCCGTCAGCATTGTCATTGCCCGGATCATATGTGCCATTCTGCGTGATGGTCTTTTCCACTAGTGTGGTGACATTGGTTGCAGTGATTTCCCTTATCGTTCCACCATGCCCGTCAGGAGTATCCACAACCACAATGGAGCCGCCCCCTGAAGCCGTGCCTGTGGTGATAGTACCGTCAGCCGCTATAAAAACCTTACCCTGCGCCACATCTGCCGCCGTTGCGGTGGTTACAGACGCATCATCAAAACGTGCTGTGCCGCCGCCCGTCTGCGGTAATACAACGGCAGGGACATCGGAATACGATGCCCCCATCAAAGATATATTTTTTGCCATGTTTCACCCCCATCAGGAGATGGAAAGAACCTTTGTCGTTGCGTCCTGAGAGATGACCGGGAGCGAAAGCGTACCCGTAACGCCAAGCACAGCCTTCCCGGTCAGCAGATATTCCGGGAGCAGGTCAGTCACATTGGTCAGGGATACCGTGCCGCCTGTGGTATATCCTGCCGGGATCGTAACAGTCCCCGCCTTTGTTCCGATAGTGCCGCCTGTTGCACCGTTGTCGGGCATCGTGCCTGTGATAGCACCACCTGCGCCATACACCACCACGCCCGCAAGGACATCCCCCGCATTGACGGACGAAGCCCCTGCGGTGTCATAGAATTTTGCAGTGCCGCCGCCGCTCTTGGGGATATCGACTTCCGGGACATTGCTGTATGTTACGCCGTTGATGATTACATTCTGAGCCATGTTTTTACTCCTCTCAGGATACAGTCAGGACTGATCCGTTCCATGTGACCAATCCATAATTCTGTGGAATGGGATTTATAATGATGTCTGCGATTGCCTTTTTGTTTGCAATCTCAATGGTCTGCGTGTCCCTTGTGGGCGTGAATTCATATTCCCCGGTATACTCCTCGACCTGCGCCATTATCGGTTTCGAGATACCGCCTGACACACGACCAACGCCACGCAGTGTGCCTGTTATCCTTGACATTAGTCCACCTCTGGAACTATACGGAAATCGGCGCAGTTGACGAACGTATCCACATAACCGTCCGCAAATGTTATTTCCAAATCATACAGGTACGACCCGAAGGGAAGGTTTTGCGTGTCCTGCGGATTGATACGCAGGTTAAGGTCTGTAATCGGGATGCTCTTTTCAATCAGCGGTTCAATATCCACAAACTCGGTCATTCGTGGGGTGAAGCGATTTGATTTGACCGCAAAGCGTATAGAATCCCCTTCCTGCGGGATATACTCTTCCCCCTCTGCTGTTTGCAGTGTGATTTCCGCAATGCCGCTGTCACCCCTTGTGATAGTGATAGCATTGTTTTTTACTTTGAACATATGCCACCCCCTTAATAACCGAATATGCGGACATAGCCGCCGCCGCTTGTGGGGAAAAACACCCGCAGTGTAGATGCCGTAAACGGGGCATCAGATGCAGTGACAAAATACCCGGTCAAAGTCAATTTGCCGCCCGTAGCACCCTCATTTGCCATCATGTTAAAAAAGGCATTTGGCTCACGCCAAAAGAGCATCTCACCCGCCAGACAGAACGCAAGTGCAGGAGTCATGCCGGGATTAATGTCCTTGTAATACATATAGTATGTGGTGATGCTTTGTGTGTTAGCGTCACGCAGTTTAAAAGCCGCCCGTGTTAATCCGCTGTTCACCTGAACCACCGATGTCTTCAGCACGTTTGTACTGCCCGTGACGCTCCACACATTAGCATTACCGTTGCTGATTGTGATGGTCTTGCCCCGCAGGATATTTGCAGAGGAAAGATTGCTCTGCGTCAGCTTTTTAATTGTCTGCGCCCCGCTGAGATACTGCCCGGAAGAAATGGTCTGATCCGCAGTTGTGGCATAATAGGTTGCCGCCGCTTTTGACGGCATTGCTCCCGCAACGCTGAACACATCGGATACGCCGTTGTTTATCTTGATGGTTACGCCGGGCTTAATATTCGCCCCGGTCAGATTGGTCTGCGTCAGTTTCTTGATGGTCTGTGTCCCGGAGAGATACTGCCCCGCCGCAATAGTCTGGTCTGCCGTAGTAGCACAGTACACCGCCGCCGCTTTCGTGGTAATGTTCTGCGTCACCTTTCCGCTCCCGGAATGATACCCCTGTGCGATGGTGAAACTGCCATTGATCGGCAGGGAGTGATTCACCGTGCCGTTGTTCGGCATACTGCCCTGCACCACTTCGTCATCAGATTCGGCAGTCAGGTCATATTTTCCCGTAAGGATATCAGCCGCACTTGCGGTGACATCAGAGGAACGGACACCGCCGCCCCCTGCGCCCTCAATATATGCTAATCCCATATTGACCCCCTTTACGATACAGCCCCGCCGACCACATCAAAGGTCAATGCGATGGTGGGCTTTGTTGCCGCAAGAAAAGTGATCGTTCCGTTTCCAACCGTGGGATTCGGGTAGAGGTACGCCACATTTTTCTGCAACGCCTTGAGGTTTGCCGCCGTAAGCGATGAGGGATTCACGGGGACGAGTTGCAAAACGCACCAATCAGCCGTGGATGCCTTTGAACACGCTTTTGTGACCGTCCAGTTGACTCCTGAAGCCGCCCAGTCATTTACGGCAATAGAAACCTGCACCGGGGTGTCTAAAGCCTGTAAAACGCTTTTATCAGCCTTTAAATTTATCTGTGTGACCAACTCTGTACGGAGCAGATTTACATCCGCAACCGTTGCGGAACCCGAAGCGGTCACGTTCATGGTGACCTGCGAAGCATTTGAGAACGCCATCTGCACGTTGAAGATATGGGACGCAAGGGAAGTCCCGGAATCTGCGCTCTGTTCATCCGGGGACTGTGCTGTGACCACAGCCGCCAGAACTTCAGAGCCGCTCCCCACTTTCGCATAAATACCGATAGCCTGAATATTGTACGCCGTTGCTACCCCTTCATTGGTGAAACGGGCTGACACCTGCACAGTGTCGTTATTGATAGCCGTTGCATAGCTTATATCAACCGTCTGCTGTACATCCTGCAACGATGTAAGGCTTTGGATATTTGTTCCCGCAGGTATGGCATAACTTGATGTCACACCATGTGTCCATGTGATCGCTGATGCAGTGACCGCCTGTGCGAACAAGGAAAAGCCCGCATCGGTGACCACCGCACCGTTATAAATTCCCGCCATTTAAACACCCCCCGAAAGCTGTATGTCATGTATTACCGTATGGTCAACAGATGCCGCCACATATTGATTGCTGTTTGCATACCTCACCACTTCTTGGTTGCTCTCAACGTACAGATGCGCCGGGACGGTTGCCGCTATCAATTCGTCAAGCAGTTCCACAGCACCATAACGGGCTGAAGAGGTATAGATTGAAATGGAGCAATTTTCGGAATCAACAGTCAGCGTGTATTCATCCCCGAATAGTTCTGTCAGCCGATCCCGCAGATGCCATTCCGTGAACGGACTTGTCTGCTGTGTAGCTGTCAGGATTCTCTGCCGCCTGTATTCCAGTGTATCGGACGGCTGTGCAGATATGCCCAACATCCGCTCAATGCGCCTGATGGTTTCATCATCAGCCGTCTGGACGAAAAAGTTGTGCTGAATCGTATCAGCATCAGCAGAGAACGTTGATACAGGAACGGAATGCGCCCGCTCTATAGCGTCATACTCAATGACAGGCTTAAACCATCCGGGCAGTTTACGCATCAACAGCTCATGCGCCTGTTCCTTTGTAAGTTTGACCTCATACATTGATGACCACCTCACCAAGCACGGGGATTTCCTGCAAAGCAGAAGACTCTGTCAACTGCAAATCACCCGAAGCCCCGTTGATAGTGAGGTTCGACACGTTCACCACTTCCGGGACGGACAGAATAGCCGCAATAACACGGGCGGCATATACCGTGACATTATAGGAAATCGCCCTGCTTCTCAGCGCATTGCCCCATGACTCAGCCACATCAGCGATATATTCAGCAATAGCGTCCCGGATTTCGTCCGCATAGACCGCCGCACCGTTCACCACGCTTGCCGCAAACGTAGCGGTGAAGGAAATATTTACGGTCTTATTGGTTGCGCTTACGATGTCCACAGCCGCACCCACGGGGGCGATCCCGTAACCATCCGGGGAAGGATCATTGCTCCCGTCGCCGGGCGGGCAGATGGTGTTCTGCACCGTTTCCACAAGACTGCTATCCACCGCCGTAAAATCATCGGAGCAGATGGAACAAAGCACCGTGCCGCCGCCCTGATAACTTTCAGCCGGGTACACCTGTACCCCACCAACTCCCGGAATTGCTAATATAGCCTGACGGTATTCCGTGATATTGCCGCCATACGGGGCGGCGGTAAATGTCTCGATATACCTTGCCCGTAAAGAGACATCTGTCTCAGCGTCAGCACCCACCGTGATGATTGCCCCGATAGTTGCGGTCTGCAATCCTGCAATGGATGTGACCGGGAGAATCGTGCCAGTGTATGCGTTGCCGATTTCCCCCGCAGTCTCGCAGGTCATCTCATACACATACAAGCCGCCGCTTTCCTCGATGAAATCTCCGGAACTGAACACCACGGAATCAGCCCCGTTGATGGTCTTAAACTCAGACCCGGCAGGAATCTGCACGTTGAACGATCCCCTTCTCACCGCATAGGTTGCCGCAGTCCTTGTCAGTCCCCTGTTCGCCACCAGATAGTCGAGGTCTGACCCCTGCGCCGTAAGAACCGAAGCACCGCCCTGAATCTGCGACAGCGCAAGCGCAAGCCCTTCCAGATACCACGCCACAGGCGCAAGGGCTGTCTGTATCAGCGACCCTTCCCGCTTATCAAGGCTGTCATCCACCTCGGCAAGCATCCCGGAAAGAATGTCCGAATATGTATAGCCAGAAGAAAAATCAATCATGTCTCAATCACCTCGACCAAATCCCCGTAAACGGTATGAACCGTGAAGGAAACCGTCATGCTGTTGGTGTCCGTTTTTTTGTACACATAGTCATCAACGCTTACCACCCGGTTGTCCGTGCTTAACGCCCCTTCGACAAGCCGGGGAATCTCTGCGATGATGTACGCTTCATCCTCTCCGACAAGATCATTCAGTTCAGAGCCATAGTTTGCGGAATATATCGTCCACTTGTACCGCTCCACGTTCAGGGCGATTTCTACAGCCTGACGCACCGCTTCAAGCCCCGCATCCATACAGGACACCTGCATGGTGTTGCGGTCGATGATCCATGTTTTTGAGGGCTGTGACGCAACCACTATGTCTGTATCAAAGCCAATCACTTCGGGCAGTGTAGCCATATAATCACCCCCTTGATAAAACAACGAACCGCTGACCGTGGGCGCACCGCATCATTATGACCCGTTCTCCGACCGTTAGAGCCGTTGAAAGCGGCACGGTGACAGAATCCCCGTGGGAGTCCGTAACGGTCACAGAACGGGCTTTAACAGCGTCACACAGCACGATAGCCGCCGCAGGTATGGGTTGCATTGTTCCCTCAAGCGTAACGGTCACAGGGTCAGCGGTTGCCACCGTACCGAAGCACAGGTCAGTCAGCTTCATACCCTTCATGTTAGCCTGATTGATCTGCTGTAAAATGCCAAGCAAGTCGCTCATGCCGCACCCCCTAACTGCTCAAAGGACTTGACCTCAAGACTCATGGTGTGGTAATTACTGCCCTCATATGTGTGCGTACATTTTTCCACCAGAAGCACCCGGTTGAATGACAGTTCCTCAATGTCACGAATAAGGACGGGAATAACCATCCCCGCCCTGATGCCTGTGATACCCATTGATTCGATTGTGAGGGTTTGCAATACCCGGTTGTAGTATTTCAGATATGCCTGACACAGTTGGTCTATCTGCGCCTCGTTCTGGTTTTTGTCTACCTTGTCGTAATACTGCAACAGCCCCCATTTTTTGATGCTGTCCGTATCCTCATGGATATATACGTCTGTGCGCCCGGTGTCCTGATTCGGTCTGACCAACTTAATGCGGTTGTACGTTTCAGAATCAATGTCACGTTTGTAATCGTAGTCGGTCATCATGGAATCATCCCCGATAACACCCGTGGTTATAAGGTCTTTCACTTCCCGCAGGACAAGCGTTCCTGCTTCATCGTAAAAGCAGAATATCTTGCCCGTCTGATAGATGACCGTTGAGAGCGCATCGAAAATAATGTCCATGCAGGACTCGTTTTCTTTTACCAGTGAGGGGAACGTGTAACCCGTATTCGCAAGGTTCCCAACCTTCAGGGAGAAGTCTGCGGCGATCTCCAAAATGATCTGTTCAAGCGTTACATTCTCCCACGAATACGAGGCATTTGCTTTCAAATACCTGATCTGGTCATACGCTGTATAACTGACATTGCCGTACCTGTCCCGCTGTGCAGTGAAAATGTAGCCGCAGAAAACAGGTGTGCCGTTGTCCTTGAACGTGACCGCCGTTCCTTCAGGAAGGGCGATGCCCGAATGTTCAATGCCCTTGATGGTCATTTTCCCGGGTGCATCAAAGCGTTTTGATTCTATGTCAACGGTCTGAAACACTTCGGAATAATCAATCATTTTCCCGTCATAGGTGACCGCAGTTAAACTCACCATGCCATCACCCCACAAGAGACACAGAGGACGTTTTAAACCACCCCATGCCCTGCACATAATACGGGGCGTTCCTGCCGCTGTCTATGCGTGTCAGGGCGGCGGTATCGCCGTTCGCTGTGCCGATTTCCTGATCCGCTTCGGGGTCGGAATAGTATACGCCGTTCAGCGAGATGGATGCTCCCACCACCATTTGCGGGGAATCCATTTCCCGCACTGTGGTGGTGCTGACCGTTACCCGTTGAGAAAGCGCACCGTCTGCCGCCGTAAGGTTAGCCCCCGGACCTGAAACTGCCGCCGTAGAAGTTCCGCTCACAACGGTCATCTGCGACACGCCATAGGAGCGGTACTCACGAAACGCAACGGAATAGTAAAGGTCATCAGGCTCGCCGCCCCTGTCAGTAATCTTCCAGTCAGAAACTACGCACTGCATATTGGTGTCGTAGTCTACAGACCGGGAAATGATTAAACGGCATTTTGTGCGGTTCTTCCACGCCTTTTCAAACGCCTTTGCAAGCGTCCGGGGGTTGCGGTAGTCATGCACATATGGGTCATCATAGCCCGGGAAAAAGGAATTAAACGTCACCTCACGCAGTCCCGGCTTCTGCGGGATAAGGATTTCACCAAGCCCCGCTATTTCTGCCGTCTTATCAACATGAGGGTGCGACACTTCAATTTCTTCCGGGTTGACAGGAAGGGTGTATTTTTTGCCGCCGATCTTAACATAAATCATTGTATCAGGACTCATTAATACACCCCCTTTTTATGCGTGTGCAACGGATGTCTGCGCCGCCATTTCTGCAATCAACATCCGTTTCAGTTTGTCTGCAACATCCTGTGCGGAGATATTCCCGGATGCCCCCGCCGGGAGCGTTACGTTGATCTCAGGCGCAAGGGTCTTCAGTTCGATATTGTTCATATACCGCCGTTCTGCCAAATCCCTGTATATCTTCAGGTCTTCATCAGACAGCTTTACATTATCAACCTTTTTGACCTTGCCAACACTGCCCACGTTGCCGCCGTTGGGCATCAGTTCACCCGCAGGAGTTCCCCCGGTGACTTCACCAAGCCCGTTGAAGTCACCAAAGTCAAAGGCTTTGCCCATGCCATCAAGCAGGTTCTCAGCCCAACCTTCGCCCATTTCCTTGCCGATGTCCCACGCTTCTCCAATGCTTGCAACATCAATGGTGTCAGGTGTCCAGACATCCACGGAATCGGTAGGTTTCATCGCTTCAAGCCCTGCCTTTGCGGCATTGACCGCATCAGCAAAGCCAAACCCGCCCACCTGACCGATTGTTCCGACAGTAGACAGGTTCACGCCCGGGATATTGTTCAGGGCGTTGATAAGGTTATTCACTCCACCAATAGCGGCATTTGCACCTGCTATAAAAGCATTTGCGATAGCGGTTGCGGCGGCATCTGCAGAACTGGCAACGGATGCGAAACTGTTAATTGCACCCATCGCAAAGTTGTATACCGCTTTCTGTATGGCGTTTACGCCCTTGTTCCATCCGTTTACGATAGCCGCAAGGATGGTTACCACAGAGTTATAAAAACTGGCATACATCCCCAGAACGATGTCTACAGCCACAGCAAACGCACCGACAAAGATACCGCTTACGGTCACGAACAGACCCGCAAGACCGCCGATGTCCTGAGACACGAACTGCAAACCGCTGACAATGATTCCAAGTCCCTGACCAACCAGACTGAAGAAGGATATCAGGATACCAGAAACCACATACAAGGTCTGCGCTATGCCGTTCAGGGAATCTTCAAACTGCGATGAGTTGATAGCGTCCGAAATCATCTGCCCCAAGGGTTCAAACGCTTTTACGGCGATGTTCTGCGCTTTGTTCATCGCATCCCCGAAGGTCATAGGCATTTTCTCAAACTGCTGATTGATGTCATCAGCCGCACCGAGAATTGCCTGTTTTACGATGTCCGAAGTAACCTTCCCCTGTGATGCCAACTCTTTTAATTCGCCCACACTGACACCCATATAACTGGCTATCCTTTGGGCGATCTGCGGGGCATTGGACATGACGATATTCAAATCCTGCCCACGCAGAACGCCTGTGGAGAGTGCCTGTGTCAGATTGTACATGGTGGACGAAATCGCCGTAGCATCAGCCCCGGAAATCTTGAACTGTTTGTTGAGCAGTTCGGTAAAAGCCACGGCTTCACGCACACTGCTGAACGTGTCACCCGTCTGCGCTTTCAAACCCGCAACGGTCTGCATCATGCCGATGTATTCGCCACGGCTTCGCTGTGCGGCTTGATAGATCATCTGCTGTAATTCAGCAGTGGTCTGCAACCCGTCATTGACGTTGTTAAGTCGTGCTTGCGTCATTGAAAGTTCGTCAGATAAATCCAACGCCCGTCTGATAAGCGCAAGACCGCCGAACGCCGCAACCAGTTTCCCAATTGTCCCGGATAATGCGCTTGCGGCTGAATCAGTCTGCCGCATAGCCCGTTCAACGGTTCTCTGCGCCTGTGCGTTTTCGTTCAGGGTGACATTGACATTCACGGTCTGATTGACAACGCCGCCCATCGCCTGTTCAATGTTCCTGAGTGGTGCTGTGGCACGGTCTACAAGTTCATAGACTTCACGAATTCCTGCCATATCACCTCTCCTTTCGCTTCTTCATTTCCTTCATTGCCATCTGCCAACAAAGGGTGACTTCACGGTCTGACATATCGGCAACAACGCTTGGCGGCGTTCCGTGGTTCACGAACATATAGTAGGCAAGCGCACAGTCTGCCGTGAGGTTGTCACCGTCTATCAGTTTTTTGCTTCTTCCTCTTCCTTCAGTTTGGAATCCGGGTCGAAGCCGTTGAACTGCATGATCTCCTGCACAAGTGCGGTGTATTCACCCGCCCGGAGCATCCTTGCCGGGACTGCTTCGGGGTCAATGCACCCGTAAGCCTTGCACATCTCGGAATCAGCGAAGTCGGGCTGTACCGTACAGGCAACGATCATTGCGTTTGTGTATGCCTTGCTGTCAAAGACATCCACCTTGTTGCCGTTCACATACTTGCCCCGTGTAAACTTCTTGGTCAGCCGCTGATTTTCTTCCTGCGACATCGGTTTGATCTCAAAGGGAACGGGGTTGCCGTCCTCATCAAGAAACCGCTTTGAAATAATAACCTTCTTTGTTTCGTCCACTTCCACAGGATGTAAAAAAGCACTTAAAACGCCCATCTGTTTCCCCCTTATTCAAAAAAATGCGGGAGCCGAAGCCCCCGCCGTTTCATCAGTTTCCAAGCGTGTCCGGGTTGTGGAAAGCGTTCAGGACTTCCACGTTGGTGTAAGAGAAAGATACCTCTTCCTCAAGCCACTCAGCGTCTGCGTCAAGCATTGCTACCGGGACTTTGCTCAGTTTGCAGTTGTACAGGGCAACCGTCTGGACGCCGACAGAACTGCTCGGGTCATCATTGGTCACCTGAATAGTGAAGTACGGGAGCCGCCCGGTCTTCAGATAGGTCTGAAGCATAGACAGGAAAAGCGGCGTTCCGTAATAGATCGTCATAGACCCGGTAAGGGTCACACCCGTGGTCTTCTTCTGAACTAAGGTCGTTCCCACGACCTTAAAATCAGACTCCTGAAACTCTGCATCAGACTGGAACTTCTTCAGGCTGAACAACTCCTGATTGCGCCCGTTTTCGGTAAGGAAAGCCTTGCCGCTTTTACCGTTCAGGGCGTCCCTCTCAAGTAAAAAAGCCATAGCTTATCCCCCTTTCTTATGCGTTCACGTTTACGCTGACGGTCACCGTCATGTAAATCTTCTCAACGGAATCCACGGGCTGAAGTGCCACGTTGATGACAACAGCATCAATCTCAGCGCCCGGCAGGACTTCCACATCTTCTGCAGTGAAGTTCTGAACCCCGTTGTTCGCCTGCATTTCGTTCAGATAGCCGATGATCCATGCCCGGAGCAGGGAACGCCCGGAATCATTGTTGTCCACCTTGCCGATGAAGTAGGTTGCGAAGTGCTTATACACATCGTTGCAGAAGGTCATCAGCACACGCATGACACGGTTCTTCTTGAACTCTGCACCCTCGTCCGTGGTGATGGTAGTCTTGCTGTTGATGTCGGAGCAGATCTTGACGGTGTCAAACTCGTCAATAATGGCGATCTGTCCCGCTTCGATAGCCGCCGCCGTCTCGTCATCGGTCAGCTTGGGATTCGCCGCCACAGCACCGGGATACTGTGCGTATGTCAGGGACTGATTGTAGTTCGCCCCGGCTTCTGCACCTGCGACCCACCATGTAGCCTGTTCGGCGGTCAGGGCGGTGCCATCGCTCAGAAGCGCACCGTTTCTCACAGAGATCACATACGGGCTGTTTTCTCCGGGGGTGTTGCCGATGACCAACTGGCACTTCCTGCCGATGCTTTCATTCATGCGCTTCACGAACGCCACATAAGCGGAAATGGTCAGCGGGGTCGTTCCGTCATAGCAAAGGATATCCCATGTATACGTTTCAAGGGCAGTGATAGCCGCCGCATCATCGTTCACAGTGGGGACGGGGTCAACGCCGCCCGCAAGGGTTGCGGTGAAATCCACCAGACTGCCGCTGATGGTAATGTCGCACCATTCGTTGTTGATAGTCCCTGCCTCTTCAATGACCGCAGAGCCGACAAGATAGCCGTCAAGGTAGGTGCTGACTGTCATGCCGCCCGTATCCGGGTCAAGAACACCGACCACAGAAAGATCATTGCCCCTCACGCCGGGATACTTGGCTTCAATGGTATAGGTCAGCGTATCGCTGTCAGCGGTTTCAGAACCGCTTGCCGCCGCCTTTGCGCCGCTTGCGCCGCCCGCATACCTGTAAACGTAAATCTTTTTCGGACAAGCAGATACATCCGTCCCCTTCATCATTTCCAGAAGGAAACGGGCGTGGCTGTCCGTGACCGGGTAACCGATCAGAGCCGTGGTGTCTTCTCCGGGCGTGATCTCAATGACTGCGCCGGGTGCGCCCCACGAAAGTGCTTTCGGGATCGCAACCACACCACGGTCACCGATGTTTGCCACCGTGGACGGCTGAGATTTAACATTGATATAAACGCCGGGAAGGACTTTGTTCTGGCTTGTCCATACTCCACCTGCCATATATCATTCTCCTTTCAGTACGGCATCAAGTGCCGCTATTGCATCATCAATCGTGTACGCAGGTTTGGTCAGGATCACAGCGGCAAAATCCCTCTGATATCCCGCCAAAGCCTTAGAACGTAACAGTACAGCCGTCTTATAAACGGTCTTCTTTTTTGATTTCGACATTAGTATCCTCGCTTGCCATCGGGTTGCGCTGTACTGCCTTTGCTACCCGCTGTTTGATGTACAGTTTATAATGCAGTTCCTGATCTTCAATACTCCACGTTCTTTCGTGGGTATGGAGCGGAACGGTTTCCCCGTCAGCCGTATAATTCACAATATCCATCAGCACATCAAGGTCATCAGCTACGCCGTGAATCTGTGCGTATGCGTTCGGGGTGTTCCGTGCCTGTACAAATACAATGTCAAAGGCAATATCCCGCTTGTCCCATCCGTCTATCTGGTCAGTGATGGAAGACGGCATCAGGAACACGAAAAAGCAGGGATATGATGTCCCCTGCTGTGTGGGTGAGTCGTACACAGGATAATCCGGGAAAGCCCTGATAAGCTGTGACGCTATGCTGTTGACTAATCCTCTGACTGTATAGGTCATTCGCTCATCGCCCTTCTGACTGCGTCCTGTAGCATATAGCGGACTGTGGTTTTGTATTTACCTGTTGCCTTTTCCTTCATGTACAGACCGGGAACATACGTTGTTTTTGTACCGACCATGATGCCGCCATCATCGCCGTCTACCGCCATTTCAAGCAGACCGCCGTTGATGATAAGACCGGGAACGAAATGCTTGTCCACCCTGTGTCCGTCATTGACATAGGACGCATATTGCAGGTTACTTCTGAGCATTGTTACAGCAGTGCCGCCGCCTGATAAGGCAAGCCCCATCGGCTGAGTGATGCTGTCCGTAGCCCATGACTGCGCCAGTGCGCCCGTCCTTGTATTCGTTCCCTTGATAGCCGCACCACCATTCGGCGGCGTGTTGGCTGTGGCAGTCTCTACGGCGGCAAGCGTTGCCGTTTCAGCGGCTTCAGCAATAATGTCTGTCACCCTTGCACCCGCTTTATGCAGTCGTTTTAAATACCGCCTTGTCTCAGCACCGAATCCCGCCATATCATCACCCCGCTATGTTGTCAGCGTGTAAGCCTACCTGCAAATGTTCAAGCCCCGTCATTGCTCCACCCACGGGGTCGAAGTATGCAACGGGCTTTGATGCGATATAGCGCACAGGTGCAAGACCTCTGCCCAGAACGCCACCCCTTGTGATATACAGCGTGTCACCTTCCCGCACATCCGTGTTGATGTCACAGGACAGCTTTTCGTCTGCCCGGATCGTTGCCTCTGTCGCTCTGCCGTTCCAGTTATTGGTCTGATTGCTGTAGACCCGGCACGGAACGCCTGATGCAATAAGGGATAAATCCTGCGAGGTGATGCCGTCCGTTACGGTATTGCCGACCCTGTAAATGTCCATCAGGTCGGTGTACCATGATGCCATCATGTACATCCCTGCACCCCCTTAAATGGCATACATCCCGGCTATTCCGATCATCCGTGCCATCGTAGCAAGCTGAGAACCGTACCGGGTGAGGTTCCATGTTCCCCACCGTTCCGTCCCCGCATTGGTCGCAGTGTTGTCATAGCTGATGGATGTATCTCCAAGGGTCGCAGTCTTTACAGTGCCGATGTTCCCGGAATTTGCCGCCACAGCCGCAGGGGTAGAACCGTCCGCATAGGTCTGCAATCTCAGCGCACACAGGTGCGCCATGAACAGCCCCGCCGCAGTCTCCCAATCACTGCCCCATCTGCTCGGAAGAATCGTGTTGTTGCAGGATTCCAAGAACCGCTCAAGGGTCGCAGTGGGTAGCATGGGCGTATATACATCCCCGCTTTTCGTGTAGAACTCCGGGAAATCTGCCTGAAACTGTTCAAGGGTGTACGTTCCCTTTTCTCCGGGTGCGGCAATGTTTGCCGCTGTCCGCTTGACACCCTCAAAAAGCGGGATCATTGGATTCATCGGTATCCCGTTAATCGGATACATAGCCGCTCCCCCTTTTAATTTACGATTTGACCCGCTTAGAAGCCCGTTTGACGGGTTTTACCGCTTCGGTCGTGGATTTATCCACCTTCGGCGCATCCGGGCGAATATCGGCGTTTAAAGCGGCTTCTGCGGCTTTCTCTTCTGCCTTGTAGATGTCCTTCTCGGCAGTGGTCGCAGGGGTCATGATGTCCCCGCCCTGCACCGCCAGTTTGAACAGCGGCAGGTCAGCGAGATAGTCCGGGGCTTCGCCCATGAAGTCCTTTGCCACTTTGTAAAACGTGCCGTCCGGGAGCCTGAAGATGAAATTCTTTTTACTTACGATAAACATTCTGTTTTCCCCCTTGTAAACAGGCGGCAGGTTTCCCCGCCGCCTTGCTGTGTTTAGATGCCGTCAACGTAGATGATGGGCTGAGTATAGAAGACCTCAACCTCAGACACGTTGCCCGCATAAGCAGTGTCATAAGAGAACCGCTCTGCGTTCGGGGTGGTCATTGCACGGGTCAGCGGGACGAGTTCGTCCATAGCGATGTACCTTTCCTTGTTGCAGTACACCACCATTCTGTCAGCACCGCCCGCACCTGCGCCGTCACACCATGCAGTAGCACCGATGTACAGGTCAACGCCGTTCTGCTTCGCCACGTTGTTTTCAAGCAGGAAGGTCAGGATAGTCTTTTCCGCAAGCTGACCGATCCGGGTGGTGGCGATATAGTTGAACTGCTCATAAGGCATGATGATATGATTCGGGATGGCATCCAGATCATAACCCGCCGCCGCCCATGCAGTCAGGATAGCGGTGTTGATGTCTCCCAGAATCTGATCCGGGGTGATGGCAGTGAAGTTGCCCGTTGCAGAAGTGATGGCAACATTCGCATTATTCACAAGACCAGTCGTGCCGTAGCGGGAGAAGCCCACATAGGTGTTTTCGTCCATGTGCTTGTCGTAGGTCATACGCAGACCGTCACGAAGAAGCTGATCGAGGTTTCTGCCCGTGACATTCCCTCTCTGCATATCCACCCAGAAGATGCGGGTTCCTGCGGAAATAACGTGAGTCTTCCACAGGTCTTTGCCGAAGTTCGCCTGAATCAGCGGGATGCCGTCAGTGCTTGCGGACTGGATCAGGTTGTCACCAGAACCCCCGGTGATACCGTAGCCCACGTTCATTGCGCTCACATATTCAGCCCAACCGCCGCCGACACGGATCGGAATGTCCCTCGTGTAAGTGAAGGAAGTGAGCGGGGTGCGGACGAGCATATCCCTTTTCTCCAGTTCGGAAGTAAGGAAAGCCTGTCCAGATGCGATCCCTGCCGCATCCATTGCAAAGGGCTTGGAGCCGCCCTGCATCGTGTTTAAATCAAAAGTTCCCACGTTCTGGAATTTTGCCATGATGTTTTCTCCTCTCTTTCAGATTATGCGTGAAGGGTCTCAAGGATGCGGATTTCCGCAACGCCGTTGGCATCTGCCGCACCCTTCCACTTCACGTTGGTCAGCTTCACGGAGTTGGTGGAATCTGCCGCCGCTTCAAAGCCGCCCACCGGGCAGTTCGGCTTGCTTGCGTTTGCAGTGATTCTCAGGTACACATCACCGTCCAGAGCCGGGGTTCCGTTCTGGCAGATCACGTTGACACAGCCCCTCTTGATGACCGGGACTGCATCATACTGGACGTAAGAACCCTCATTCTGGTTCAAGTAGTTGGTTGCGCTCTTGACCTCACGGACAGCAACGCCAACGAAAGCCGCCGCAGTGTCACCAGTTGCCGCAGTGCGGACAACGCCGTTCGATCCGTAAACAACACCTGCGCCGAAAGCGATTGCGCCACCTGCCGGGTGGGTGTCGATGATGGTGTCAGGCTGACGGGAGTAGGAACCCGCATAGCCGTGGAACATAGATTTTCCGATAACCTGATTAGTCATAATGGTTTATTCTCCTTTCTTGTTGAGGTGGGGATTTCTGGCATCGTACAGTGCCTGAATGGCTTCGATGTCAGTTGCCGGGGCTTTGCCCTTCTGTGCGGCGTTCTTTGCCGCCGCCTGTGCGATCTTTGCCGCATCAGACACAGCCGCAGGACGCTTCACAGCAGACAGCAGTGCATCTGTGACCGCCTTGCGCTGTGCTTCGTCCGTGATAGCGGCGATAGAGGGACGCAGGGACAGGATAAGGTTCTTAGCAGTCTGTGCGTCCATTGCATCGGTTGCACATTCATCCTCTGCGGGCTTTTCCTCTTCAGCGTCCATCTCTTCAGCCGGGACAACGTGCGCTTCTTCCTGCTCTGCGATGCCCTCGTCCTCTGCACCGGGTTCCTCGGCGGGTTCCTCATCGGCTGTAGGCTCTTCACCCTTGATCTCTTTACCGATGGTCTCAAGCGCCTCGTCCAGAGGGTCTTTTTCCTCTTCGGGATCAGCTTCAGGCTGTTCCTTCTGCGGTGCGAGTGCGGCAATGACAGCGTCAGCAATCGCCTTTGCGAGTGCGTCTGCGTCAATTGCAGGAGCGGGCTTTGCGTCCTCTTCCGGGACGGGTTCACCTTCGGGTTCTTTTTCCGGGGCGGTGTCCTCGTCCATCATGATTGCGGCATCCTGTGCAATCCTTCGGATTTCTTCATCAGATTTGCCGTTTGCCGCCAGACCGAAAAGACTGAGAAAACTTGCTCTTTTGCTCATGGGTTTACAGTTCCTTTCTGGCGGTTCTGCCGCCTGTGTTGTATTTGAGTCCATTATTGCGGCTTTGTCCCCGGCTCTTCCTTCCGGGACAAGCGCAACATGGTTGCCTCTGATTTTTCTCTGCGTCAGTGTTCCATCCGGGGCTTCTTCGTATTCCACTTCGTAGCCGCATGATATCTGACGCTTGCCGTCACGAATAGCCTGTATCGTGGCGGCATCATGAACGTGAATGTCAGCGATCAGGAAATCCTTGTATTCGCCTGTGCCACGCCGCACATTCTGCACATGACCCTTTTCGTATGCGCTCACGTTGTCGGGAGTTAACATCACGGGCGGGTGGTCATCGGTGAAGGGCTTTCCCTCAAAAGATGCCATAGCCGCAGGACTGAAGACCTCTTCTTCCGGGCGGTTGACCGTGACAATGTCCTGTGTGTCCCTGCCCACCTCAGTGCCTAAATAATCCTGCGTTCCTGTGCGGGCAATCGGTACATTCCGACAAATTAAAAACCCCTCGCCAGTCTCTAACTGGTTGGGGCTTATGGTGTAGCCGTAATATGTTATCATCGTTTTCCTCTCTCTCTGAACGCCTTAAGCCATGAACGATAGGTATCATCATTCAGCTTTTTATGCTTCTCAAAGGTTTGGAATGTTCGTGGGAATCCGGGGATTCCTGCCTGTGTGTACTTTTCAAACTGCTTCACGTTTGCCCGGTATTCTGCCCGGTTCCGTTCCTTCTCTTCGTATGCCGCTTTTTGCTTCTTGCTCCGAGGGTCGTGGTTGTACGGGTTTGTCTCAGGATTACTGAAACGCCGCATCTTTTCAACCTGCTTCGGTGTCTTGCCCTTTTCCGTGTACGGGACTAATGTATGCAGACAATTATGTGTAACTATGTTATTATAGACATAGAACGAATGTTCTGTCTCAAAATTGTACACATACCCACAGTAAAAGGAGGACTCTTTATGGCACAACCTGCTTACCTGCAAACCACCCTGACCGCTGATGTACTGCAAACGCTTATAGACAAGGGGTTCAGCCTTGCGGAGATTGGTAGACAATACAACCTCAGCAGAAAGGAACTTGCCACCGCAATCCGTAATCTTGGTGTCACTTATAACAAACGCATCAAGGATGGCACGACCCACAAAAGACCTTACGGGCAGGTTTCTGAAAAATACCGTGAATCCCATCAAGCGCAGTTTGATGAATTTCTCAAACTCCACAACGAAGGTCTTACATTTACGCAGATTGCTGAGAAATGCGGCTGTTCTCTTGCTCATGTTGGCAAGCTGTTTAAAGTGTACGGGTATTCTTTTGATACTGCGTACAAAACGAAAGCCGCCCACGATGCGGTCAAGGGAATGAAGCGCACCTATGAAGACCTTTGTAAACGGGCTATTGGTAAGCAGTTGAAACACCCGAAGCTGACCCGTTGGGAATCCCTGTTCTTTGATTTCCTCAGAGCGAATGACATTCCGTTCACCTGTTCCAAGGCTATTGGTAAATACAATGTCGACTTTCTGGTCGATACATCCATCGCCGTGGAACTGTTCGGGGGAGCCTTCCACGCTACAGGCAGAGCGGCTGACCGTCTGCATGAACGCATGAAGTTCCTCATTAAGAACGGCTTTAATGTTTACATTATTTGGTGTCTCTCTGATGAGACTTCCATATTTCCCGGATGCTTCGATGATTTTGTCACCTTCCGCAAGTCCATCAGCGGGAACGAAACCCCTGTCGGTCAGTACCGGGTGATTTGGAGTGATGGTGATTTCATTTCCTGCGGAAGTCTTGAGAGTGATTACCTTGCCGCAATAAAACCTGCGACTTTCAGAAATAACGCTCTCAGCAAGTACAAATCCCCCCGGGACTAAGCAGTTGGGGTGTATGTTCAGAAAGCTGTTGCTCAGGTCGTTTGACTCTGCCGGGTCAATCTTCCCGAAAGCATCTGACAGCGGCGGGTAGAACGGGGATGTGCCGCTCTTGCTGTACACCCTTCCCTCATACACCGCACATATCGGGCAAGTCGTTCCAATCTTGATGATCTCGTAAAGGTCTTGCTCATCATTGTCAGTCAGCACCGCCGCAACCTGCGCCTGTCGCACCGTTGTGCGAACCGCCATATTGCCATAGCTTGACAGCGACCATTCATGCCCTGCTTTGTCCACGAAAGCGGTGATGCCCTGTTCCTGCACAGCCCGGATGATCTCTTCCGTTTTGCTCAGTGACCCACGCCCTTCCGCAAGTGATTCTGCCGCCTTTTCAATGACCGTATCCCGGAAGGGGTCAGACTCAAGCCGTCCAATCAAGAACAGATTTGATGCAGTAGCTTGATAGGCTGTCTCAGCCATTTCGTCAACCTGCCCCAAGAGGTTGTCAGCAAGGATTTCCACAGCCCTTGACCGTGCAGGATTGACCAATGCCTGTGCGTTGGCATATCCCGCCGCCGCTTCTGCACCCTGATAGAATTCGTGTTCTATCATCAGTGGCACATACTTTTCCGCATCACCCTTCATTCGCTCAATGGTTTTGCGTACCCGTGCAAGGGCGGCAACCTCTGCATAATCCACATACCCCTGCCCCCGCTTGCGGGCTATCTCCCGGATCAGCTTCAGTTCCGTCTGCCGAAACAACGCAAGCAGATACGCTTCTGCGCCGTTTTCAGACGGCGGTACGATGACCGGGGGCATTTATACACCCTCAACCGTTTCGGGGCTTGTAGGGGCTTCTGTCGGGGTTGTAGCGGGTGTATTGAACAGTCCCGCCATAGGGTCAAGCATCTGCTGAGAAGAAGTAGCTGTGACCCCTTCTCCCTGTTCTATCAGTTCGTCCGGGATGGTAGTGAAAGCACCCGTTTCCTCTTCCATCGCCTGAAGTTCCATGCGGGCAGTTTTCTGGTCAAGCAGGTCAGCCTGATATGCCTGAACAACCGCATTGGTGCGCTTCTGAATGACATCGGCGTTCTCTGCGGCTGTCGGTGTATCCATCGGGGCGAAGTCGATGTCGAGGTCATCCGGCACTTGTCCCCATGCGGACAACGCAAGAAGCGGCAGGAGCCGTTCTATGATGCCCCGGAAGGTGGTGTCACGGATGGTGTCGATGAAATCATAATAGTTCTTCAGATCGCTTTCGCCTGTGGCGTTCATACCTGCCGGGCTTCTGCCGAACAGCTTTGTCACCGGGATTCGTGCCGCTCCTGACACATCCATCATCATGCGGTCGTACACATCAGCAAGCCCCGCAAAACTGTATGACTGCTGATGCATCACATCACCACGGTTCACGATGCGTGTGCCGAAGTTGGATTCCATGATGGACTGCGCCGCCATGACATTCCAGAAACGCCGTTGCATTTCCGTGTTGGCAGTGCCAAGAAGTTGGTCAAGCCCGTCCGTTTCCATGTATGTGACGTTTGCCCGGAAGGTCAATGAAGCCATATTGGCGGCAACATTGTCATGCCGTACCAAATCCTGATAGATTGCTTCGACTTCCGATTCCCCCCAATACAGTTCCGTTACCTGCTCCAACCACGGGAGTTCACGACCGATAAAGCGGATGATCCTGCTGTGGTGTACGTTTGCCACCATGTAGCCCCGCTCTTCGTCCCTGATGGTGTAATAGTCAGGCAAGCCGAAGTCTGCGTCATCCGGGTCGGTGACGATTGAAGTGGAAGGATATACGCCCGTCCACCTGTCAAGGATCAGAAGCCCTTGGAATGAATCCGGGGTGACCATGTCCATGTCGAGGGGCTTGCTCATATCATCCTGCCCCTTAATCATGATTACACCCGCCGCACCGCCGTACAGCCTTGCCCAATACATTCCCTTTTTGATGGATTCCCGCAGGTGTACTTTTCTTTCAAGCCTGTTCCACTTGTCCAGATATTCCGGGTTGACGCTTGTCTTCAGTTCGTACCACTTGCGGGTGACATCATCAGGCACAAGCGCAACGATGTTCTGCACCACCCAGTTTTCCCGGTAAAGGGTTGTCAGCAGTTCATAGTTCTGCGTCATCCTTGTGGGGGTGTACTGCGTCCCCTGCATCAGATCAAAAGTCCCAAAGCCAAGCCGGGCGGCAGGATTGCTGAACGCATCCGTTGTCGGTGTTCTGTTTTTCTTTCTTCTGCTCATGCCGATTTTCTCCAATCAGGTAAAACCGTTCTCACATAATACCGTAATGCGTCAGGCGCATGGTCTTGCATCTTCACGGGTTTTTCTTCCCCACGTTCTTCCGCTTTAGCATCCCACACATACGACCGCAGTTCCCGGATAAGCCCGGTACAGCGTTCATGGATGTGCAGGTGATTCAGCGTGAAAAGGGTTGCCGTTTCCCGGATTCCGTCCAGTACATCGTTGTTCCCTTCACGCACATAAAAACCCCTCTGCCGAAGTTCCGTGATAAAGGACTTCGCTGAGGGGTCAACCACTATCATGCATTGTTCCTGCGGGTCATCCGTCATGAACTCCCGCATAGCGTCTGCGTATTCCGCATCTGTTTTGTTTGGCACAGGTAAACGCCGGGCTTCTTCGCTCTTTGAATCCCACCGCCACTCGTTTTCAATCCAGATGTCCTGACCATCGTCCCGGATATCCAGAAAGACGCAGGGGTTCGTTGTACCGTAGTCACAGGCAATGTATCTGACAGATGTATTCAGCATTGCCACCGGGCGGGTGTCATCGTTGTATATGTTGGCATCGCTGAACATGGAATAGATCAGCCCTTCTGCCACAGCCCACAAGCCCTTGACATACCTCAGGTAAAACACACCCGAATACATTGCCCTGTAACGTGCTTTTATATCTTCAGACAGGCTGAGATTATCGTCCATTGTGAAGTGCAAGCACAGCAGACCTTTTTCGTCAGCCCGGTCTATCCAGTTGCGCTTGAACCAGTGAAGCGGGGCTTCAGGGTTGCAATTAAACCACATCTTCGACCCGTCCACGCTCAAACGACCTGTAGCCTGATTCACGAATGATTCAGGCATCAGGGCTACTTCATCGAAGTACGCCCCCGCCGCAGTAAGACCCTGCACTAAATCCTGCGAGG
>Ga0326511_10000952_pt1 | contig 24858 bp, 45 predicted proteins | sample 0_2496_0518_D_FD_203701 | JGI IMG/M metagenome (GOLD analysis project Ga0326511, IMG submission 203701) | Bovine rumen microbial communities from UC Davis, California, United States - 0_2496_0518 | ecosystem: Host-associated > Mammals > Digestive system > Stomach > Rumen | place: USA...
GACCATTTGAGAGCGGCAATCTCGCCTCGGCGGAGTCCGCAATACAAGGAAATCAAGCAAGCGGTTTGTATTTTGTGCGGCGTATTCCATATCGCCTTTATTTCCTCGTCCGTTAGAGCGTTTCTTTTGCCCTTTTTAGCGGTTTTCGGTATTACAAGGTAATTTGCCGCATTAAAGGTTAAAATGCGGTTTTGGATGCAATAATCGAATATATTTGAAAGAATACACTTATACGATACAAGCGTCTTGTATGAGGTCGGCTTTTCGGGGTAATACGGGTTTGATTTTGCGATGTCATTCAAGACCTCTTGACAATCGGCAGGGAGTATTTTTTCAACGGAAACATCGCCGAACTCGTCCTGCCATACCTTCGCCCTCGTTTTCTGTATGCGATACCAATCATTGACGGCGGTTTGCTCGACTTGTTTGAGATAACGGTCAGCCCAGACCGAGAACGATTTATCGTCATTGACTCTTACGCCCTGCCCGAGCAGGACACGAAGCTCGGCGGCTTTTTTGTTGACCTCGGCGGGACTATTTCCCATAACCGACTTGTATTTCGGTTTTCCGTCAACCTTCCCGAGATAGACCTTGGCTTCATAGCGTCCGTCTTTCCTTTGTTTCATATAATCACTCCTTAAAATTTCGCTCGCAGCTCTACAACCTTGCCGAGTATTTGAACGGGTAACTCGTTGACTTGATTTTCCGTAAAGGTCAAGACCTCGAATTCGGGGTTAGTCGGCACAAGGTTTATGCCGCCGACAAACTTGACGATTTTCTTTATAGTTGCGTCTTGATTACCGATTAAAACAATGGCAATGTCGCCCGAGTCAACATCGGCTTGTTGTCTTACAATAACGATGTCGCCTTCGGTGAAACGAGGGAGCATTGATGTCCCTCTGATGCGGAGAGCAAAATATTCACCGAGCCTTGCCATATCCTCGCTTATTTCCTCATAACCGAGGATGTCCTCAACCGCTTCGATAGGTATTCCTGCCCGGACGCTCCCGAGAACAGGTATGAGGTGCTTGTTCTTTTTCGGGTTGTGCGCTTCAACGAGGTCGGCTTTTGAGATGCCGAAATAATCAGCCATACGCTCAATTTTATCGATACGGGGATATTTGACCGCCGTCACCCAATCGTAAAAAGTCGAATAACTGACATCGAGAGCCTTGCACATTTCCCGATTTGTCTTTCCGAGTTTTTGCATATAAAAGCGGATGTTGCTTGCCATTATCTCCTTATTGCCCAAACTCATAAAATCACTCCTTCGTATAAATGGTATAACAAAAACGGAACATTGTCAACAAAAAGCGAAAAAAATTTTGCTTTAAGTCTTGACATTCCGCTTTAAGCGGAATATAATGAGACACATAAAACAAACGAAAGCGAGGTGACACAATGGCAATAACTCTCAAGGCGGCAAGGGTAAACGCAAATCTGACTCAACCCGAAGCGGCTGAAAAGCTCGGCGTATCAACAGATACTTTGAGGAGTTGGGAAAAAGGCAAGACCTTCCCGAATGTTCAGCAGATAAAGAACATCGAGGATGCGTACGGCGTATCGTACAATGACCTTGTTTTTTTACCTACACATTCCGCTTAAAGCGGAACAAAGGAGGTTGAAATGAAAATCAAAAAGAATTGGCGATGGGCTGACCTGCCGCAAATCTTAACAAGTGCAGAGGTTGCCCGGTTGTTCGGGGTTTCCGAGAGAGCGATACAGATACGATGCTCAAAAGGCGAACTTCCCGCAACAAAGTTTAACAACAAATGGTATGTAGATACCGAGATTTTGAAAGGAGTCTTTGAAAGATGATTAAAGCATTTTGGATTGTTTACGAATTAATAATGCTCGGCGGAGCGGTCGCATACGGACTATTGATATTCAAATATTTTCAGCTCTGGCAGGACGGCAAAAAGAACTTTGCCGACAGAGTGCGAAAATTGACCGATAAAGGCACAGACAGACAGACGGCTATCAAGTATGTCCAAGTCAAAAAGAACGCCGCAATGACGAAATTTTACGCATATATAGCGATTGTATTCGTATTCGTATATGTGGCAATCGACATCGTATTCACACACATTTTATAACGGGAGGAAATGAAATGACACTTTACGAAATGACACAGAACACAAACGCTCTGTATGAGCTTTTGCAGAACGAGGAAATTGACGAGCAGACCTTCAATGACACAATGGAGGCAATGGGAACGGCTGAAAAGGTTGAAGGCTATTGCCAGATTATCAAACAGTTAAAAGCGGACGAGGAAACGCTCGGAAAGGAAATCGACAGATTGACGGCAAAGAAAAAGGCGGCAAAGAACGGACAAGAGCGTATGAAATCAGCCTTGACCGATTTTATGAACGCCGCAGGAAAAACAAAGGACAAAGTCGGCACATTCTCAATATCAATGAGAGAGACGGCATCGGTGAACATCATAAACGAGTTAGACATTCCCGAGCGTTTTCTCATACCGCAATTACCGAAGGCTGACAAAAAGGCTATCAAAGAAGCAATCGAGAACGGCGAAGCGGTTGACGGTGCCGAGATAGTTTTTAAGAAGGGAGTCACAATAAGATGAGCGTATTTGAAACATTAAACGCAATCAATGTCAATGGACACACCGAGCAGAAAAACGGGCTTACATATCTTTCATGGGCTTGGGCTTGGGGAGAGGTCAAAAAGGCGTTTCCCGATGCGACATACACAATCTATCAGAACGAGGAACTCGGCAATATGCCTTACTTTACGGACGGCAAGACTTGCATCGTAAAGACGGGCGTAACGATAGACGGCATCGAACACATTGAATTCCTGCCCGTAATGGACTTTAAGAATAAGTCGATACCCGCCGACTCGGTAACATCATTCGACATCAACAAGGCGATACAGAGGTCACTTACAAAGGCTTGTGCAAGACACGGACTCGGGCTTTACATTTACGCAGGCGAGGACTTGCCCGAAGCAGAACAGACCGAAAACACGGTCCCCGAGAAGCGAAGCAACGTACAAGTTGACGCTTTAATAATGCTTGCATCGAGGAAAGGCGTAACTTGCGACAAGCTGCTGAAAAAATACAAGGTCAAAAACCTTGCAGACCTTCCCGAGAAGGAATACATCGCTTGTATTAAAGGGCTTGAAAAGATGCCCGACTCAACGGAGGCGGTCGGATGATAGCACGATTGAAAGACCTTACATTTAATCGCTTCGGCAAGAAGGTTTTGACAATTGAGACGGACGCCGACATCAGAGGACTATTTGACCGACTCAATGACAAGGATGTCGAGGTCGATATAAAAGAATACCGACCGAAACGGAGCAAGGACTCAAACCGATATATGTGGGAATTGCTCGGCAAGTTATCCGATGTATTGAATGTCGATAAAGACACCTTATACAGAGAATACATACGGAATGTCGGCGGGAACTATCAAGCGGTATGCGTCCAGAACGAAGCGGTGGACGATTTAATCAAAGGTTGGGAGCACAACGGAGCAGGTTGGCAGACCGACACGGCAGAGTCAAAAATAGACGGATGCACGGTTGTTTTACTGTATTTCGGCTCGTCAACCTATGACACGAAGCAGATGTCACGGCTGATTGATTTAATCGTTGAGGATTGCAAGGCAAACGGCATCGAAACATTAACCCCGGACGAAATAGCGAGGCTTGATTTATGAAAGGCGAATGCTTTATCTGCGGACGATGGCGAGACCTTGACAAGCATCATATATTCGGTGCTTCAAATCGGCTTATGAGCGAAAGGTTGGGACTTTATGTATATCTCTGCCGAGGATGTCACACGGTCAGAGCTGACTCGGTACACAAATCGGCTGAAACGATGCAGAAGCTCCACGAATACGGACAACGCAAAGCGATGCGAGAACAAGGATGGGACATCGCAAAATTCCGAACAGTATTTCACGCAAATTATTTAGACATAGAAAAGGAGTCAAACAATGAAAAAACTGACACAAGCACAAAAGACAATTGAATATCTTTTGACATACCGAGCGATTACATATCTCGAAATGGCGACAAAATTGTACATCAATAGCCCGAGGGATGTAATGAAAGATGTCAAAAATAGCGGACGGCTTGAAATAAAGGAATATACGAAAAAGACGAGGGACGGGCGACCGTACAAAGTGTTTTACATTTAAGGAGGGCTGATATGAACAGAAAAGACATAATTCATTGGCTTATTGAAACACAGACATCGCTCATTTTGACAACCCGATTGATTTTGAGTGCCGAAACGAGACATCCCGACTCGGAGGAAAAAATCAACGAGTTGCTTCGGAACAATTTACCGACATATTTCAACGATATTAAATTTTGCGTAGAACACTTAACAGAATGCTTGAAGGAGGAACTTGAATGAACATCGTATGCATAATGGGAAGGCTGACGGCTGACCCCGAATTAAGAACAACAAGCAGCGGAACATCGGTAACGAGCTTCACGGTCGCCGTTGACCGAGAATTCAAGAAGGACGAAACCGACTTCTTGAATGTGGTTGCATGGCGACAGACGGCGGACTTTATAACCCGATATTTCCGCAAGGGCAAAATGATTGCGATTGTCGGCTCGATACAGACCAGACAGTATGAGGACAAGAACGGCAATAAAAGAACTGCTACCGAAATCATTGCAGAAAAGGCGTCATTTTGCGGAGATAAGAACGAAGGCGGAAAAGATACCGCCGAGACACCGAAAACCGATTTGAGTGCCGTTTTTGACGATGCAGAAGCGGATGACGGCTTGCCATTCTGAAAGGAGCGACAATGGAAGGTTGGATTACATTACATCGCAAGTTGCTTGAATGGGAATGGTATGACGATATACCGACCTGCCGACTTTTCATACATCTTTTATTGAGGGCAAATTATAAACCTTGCAAATGGCACGGGCAGACCTTGAACGAGGGCGAGTTGATAACCTCAATCGGCTCGCTCTCCGAGGAAACGGGACTGACGGAGCGACAAGTCAGAACGGCTCTCGATAAGTTAAAAAATACGGGCGAAATTGACAAGCAAACGACAAACAAATTTACGCTCGTTAAAGTGCGTAATTATGCGGTTTATCAAGGTTACGATAAACAGACAAAGTCAAGCAAGCGACAAACAAATGACAAACAAATGACAAACAAATGTCAAACAAATGACAACAGTATAACAAATATAACAAATAAACAAGGTAACAAGGCAACAAATATTACGAGCGAAACGCCCGCGCGCGAAGCAATATGGGAATATGCTCCCGATGTATTAATGACGGATGAGCAGGCTTGCAAATTGATTGATTGGTGCTCGCCAGAGGAGCTCGAACAGTATGTAGTCAATCTGCAGGAATACATCACCGAAGGGCATAAAGTTCACAATTGCTATGAAACGATATGCCGTTGGAAAGAACGGGACAGTACAACAAGGAGGTCGAGAAATGCAGGCACCGTGTAAAGATTGTCAAGAGCGGCACAGATTGTGTCACTCGCATTGCGAGAAATATCAAGCGTATCGTCAAGCGTTGGACGAATGGAACAAGCTGACGCAGGACGAGAAACGGAAATACGGCTCGCTGAATGAATACGAAGCACAAAGGAATATCAAGATACATAAACTTCGGGGAGGTAAATAATGAAGGAATTTGAATATTGGATGACAAAGGTCAACGAGGAGGCAGAGAAGCTCGTTAAAGGACTTGACGAAGCAAACGATGCTTTAAGAAAGTTAAGCAAGGCAACGGGCAAACTGTTGGAGGTGGTCGAGAATGAAATATGTGTACCGAATACCGATGATACCTCCGAGCAATAACAAATATCAAGGCAACGGCTCTCTTGGCAAGAATTTTCAATATCAGTATGAAAAGAAAAGCTGGGCGGAAATCATAGCGTACACTTGCCGACCTCGTCCGCCGTACCCGATAGCGAGGGCGACCGTAACATTGCATTATTATTTCAAGGACGCCAGACGGCGAGACCCCGACAATTATTCGGGCAAGTTTATATTGGACGGACTCGTCAAAGCGGGAATATTGCAAGATGACAGTTTTGCGGTCATTGACCTTGTATTGAAGGCGGACATCGACCCGGGCAAAAAAGGTTATACGATAATTGAGGTTGAGATATGAAAGGAGTTAAACAATGGCAAATAAAAAACCTTGTGAATGTTGCGAAAACGATATGTTTATTACACGGGACGGTCGAAACGGGCATCAGCTCGCAATCGAGATTTACCCAGATAATCATTTAATGGGAATAACGAGCTTCGCAAAGGACGAGAACGGGGAAACAACCGAGGAAACGATAACAATCGATTATGAGTATTGTATGTTCTGCGGAAGGAAACTGATATGAACGCAACGGATTTTATCACAAAAGAAAAATATGACGAGTTGCTGAATGTTATCTTTAACGGCGGCAAGGCGGAATATGAAAAGAAAATCAAAACAAACGGCAACACATATTCTTTGAGCCTTAATTCAGACCGATACACATTAGACGAGTACGGATGGATTGCAGGCTTTGAGGACGAGAATTACAAGTGCGACAGTTTATATGACGGACGATGTATTCAAGGCGGAACGGTTGTCTTTTATGATGACGATATAAGATGCTATGACGATTTTATTGAGCATTACAACAGACGGCTCAAAGGGACGCCAGACTATGATGAGATAACACAGTTGAGTTTATTTTAAGGAGTGAAGTGAAAAATGTTTGATTACGAAAATCCGATAAAGATTATTGCCGATGAAATAAAATATGAATACGAAGCGAATGTAGTGAAGGCGGTACAGAATTATTTCATTGACATTGACAAAGAAAGATTGCAGAAAGCTTTGGAATACGACTCAGACCAATACAAAAAGGGATGGCATGACGGACAAAAAGAAGCACATAAACACGGGCATTGGGAAATTCGAAAAGGCTTCAATAGGCTGCAAAAATGTAGTGCATGTGGCTATGAATACAACGATTTAATTGAATGCGACAATTATTGCGGTAATTGCGGCGCAAAAATGGACGAGGAGGTTGAGGGATGAATCCGAGCGATAACATTCACTTAATGGTAACGAGCCTTTGCAACAGAGATTGTAAATATTGTTGCAACAAACAATACGACCTTAACGATGTCCCTTATGTTACGGATGCAGAATTAAAAAATGCTAAACGGCTTTTCTTAACGGGCGGCGAGCCTTTTGCGTATTCAAATCCTGCGGCAATAGCACATTATTATAAACGCAAATACAAAAACATCGAAGGAATATATGTATATACAAACGCTTATGAATTAGGCTCTTATCTTATATGCAACGCATTAAGAAGCGACAATTTACTCAAGTCGATTGATGGAGTAAGCGTATCAATCAAAAACGAAAACGATAAATATTCTTTTGAACATCACATTGTGAACAACGGTCGCATAACGGAAATGTCAAGCAATTATTTGTATGTGTTTGAAAATCTAATGCCCGACAACACAAAGGGATTTAAGGTTGTCGAGAGAAAATGGCAGCCTCACTTTGTGCCGCATCCGAATTCAATTTTCAGAAAGGTATAGGTGATAGATGAATGAAAAAAACAATCTCGATTTTATTAATCATTGTGTTTTGTTTTAGTTTTGCATCTTGCAAAAAGCGGACGGAAATAAACAGACAAGCGATTGATAAAAGATTTATTGCGGAGCATTATTCCGATTATGTTTGGTTTACAACCATAGTCTCGGGGAAATCGGTAATTATGATACCGAATTATGGCAAACAATATTATCCCGACAGTTATGAAATATTATATTTAATAACTTATGATGACGGAAAGCAAAAAGAAAAATGGAAAACAGTAACCGAAGCGGAATATAACGAGGTGAATATCAATGAGTGACAGAACACTTGTATTAATTTTAATCGGCATCTTGGTATGTGCGATAGTCGGTGCAGGGTGCCTCGCTTGGTGGCTCCTGCAGACGATATTTAAGGTGCTGATGTGGTTGACGATGCTGAGCATAGGAGGTTGAACATGACGGACATTGAAAGAAAATACGGAGGCTTATGGAAAAGTCCTTCGGGGTGGTATGTTTCAAGCACAATCAAAAAATCAGATTGGAAAGAGATGCCGAAAGATTTTAGATTGATAATAAGACAAAATAAATATTGGCAAAGCAACAAAGACGAAATGAATAGACCGAGGTTTATATTTCGATTTGCTGATGGTAGAACGGCAGACAACCTTATGGAAAGCGTAAAACTTTCGGGAATGACGAATTATGAAAAAATAAAAACGATGGACTATGACGAAATGGCACAGACGCTTTTTTCAATCAGCGAAATCATATCAAAAGAATTGTGCAATCATTGTGAAAAATCATATCTGCCGTTTCAATGCACACGGGGAATTGATTGCGTAAAACAATGGCTTGAGCAGGAGGCGGACGATGACACTTGAACGATTAAATAATTACCGACATCTGCAAAAAGAGATAGACGAGTTACGCCGCCGAATTCAAGTGTTGAAGGACGAAGCGGAAAGTATCAGCGTCAATCTGTCGGGGATGCCGAAAGGGAATTCAGAGGACAAGCTCGGCAGAATGGTGAGTGAATACCTTGACCTGCAAGCAGACCTTGAGAACATACTTGCGGAGAGAATTGCGGAGCAGAAAAAGATAATGTTCTATATAAACACAATACAAGATACCCGAACACGATTAATCTTTTATTTCCGCTTCGTTGAAGGTTTGAAATGGGAGTCAGTTGCAATGAACATCTCGGCGGTCGAGACGGAGGACAATTGCCGAATGACCGTAACACGATACATAAAAAATCATTTTTAAGGAGTCAAAAAGATATGAGAAATTTGAATATAGGCGACAAGGTTTATTTACCGCAAACTACCGCTAAAGAAACAATAGCAACCGAGGCAACAATTATTGGAATAAGCGGTGGAACAAAAGAACCGATAATTTATGATTGCGGTTGGTTTGGCTTTGATTTGTCGGCAATAGAAGCAAATAAAGTTTTTCTTTCAAAAACAGAATGCGAAAGATATATCAAGAATAATTTTTAAGGAGTCGGAAATGGAAAAGCTGATAGGCGAAATGATAAGAGATTACAGAAAAGCAAATGGAATGAGTCAAACAGAAATTGCAAAGCTGCTTGGAATGGAGCGAAAAACATTGTGGCGAATAGAAAACAATATAAACGCCGTCAATAGCGACATTATATACAAACTATGTGACATATTTGATTGTTCGCCGAACGAGCTCTTTGGATTTAAGGTATAAAATCATTTTTGAAAGTTGTTCGATATGTTCGGTTTTTATCTGCTACAATGATAGCGTGGAAATTTGAATTTGACTCCTTATTCAATTTTCACTCCTTTGTTTTCCCTGCGGCGATGCTTATGTGTCGCCTATGGGAGAACGAAAGTGCCAAAGTGTTTTTCATTCAAAACAACCACCTTCCAAAAGGCGAGCTGCTTCGAGTTTTTTGACATACTTTCTCGAGGCGGCTTGTCTTTTTGAAGGAGCAATACAAATGAAGGAGTACGCAAAAGAATTTTACAAATCTGTTCGTTGGCAGAAAACAAGAGAAGCATACCTCAAAAGCGTAGGTTATCTATGCGAGAGATGCAAACAGAACGGAATAATCAAGACGGCAGAGATAGTACATCATAAGACATACTTAACGCCGAGCAATATTAAAGACGGCAACATCGCTTTGAGCTTTGATAACCTTGAAGCGTTATGCAGAGATTGTCACAATGCAGAACATTTTCAAAAGCATTACAGACAATCAAAGAGATATTCGGTCGCAAAGGACGGACGAGTGCGATTGCTACCCGCCCCTATCGAGACCGAGAATGCCCCTAAACTAGACCGGTGAGTGTATATAAGAAAGAAACTGCTTCTGATTTTTCAAGGGTGGTGCAAAAATGACAAAGGATAAACGAATAAAAAAGGAGTTTGACAGACTTGCCCGACTTTTCGCAGAGTTACCGAGCAACAAGCTCGAATTGGTAACTCCGTTGATGGAAAATGCGGCGTTTATGCGAATAACGCTTGACGATTTGCAGGAACAGATTGTTAAAGGCGGCACAACGGACGAGTACAAGAACGGCGAAAATCAATTCGGGCGCAAAATCTCGGCAGACATTCAAGCGTACAATACAACGATGAAGGTTTACACATCGGTTATCGACAGATTGGCAAAGATGCTCCCTGCCGAAGCGAGAATGTCAAAGCTCGAGGCGTTTACGAATGAATAACTACATAATCGAATACTACCAAGCGATACAAGACGGCTCAATCGTGGTCGGGCATTTTATAAAGCAATGGTACGAATACATAATCAAAGGGCTTGAGGACAAGTCCTTTTTTTATGATGCAAAGAAGGCAAGATTGGCGATTAACTTTATCGAGCAATTCTGCCATCATAACAAAGGCAAGCTCGCACCCGCTTTATTGACGCTTGAACTTTGGCAGAAGGCGTTTCTGTCGGTTGTCTTTGGTATCGTTGATAAGAACGGCACAAGGCAATTCCGAGAGGTTGTTTTAATCGTAGCCAGAAAGAACGGCAAGACATTATTTGCTTCGGGCATTGCCGAGTATATGACCTTTTTAGACGATTACGGAGCAGAAATATATTTCGCCGCACCGAAACTCGACCAAGCGAAAATATGCTTTGAAGCGTATTTACAGAGCATACACGCAGAGCCCGAACTGAACGCACTCGCAAAGAAGCGTAGAACGGATGTCTATGTTGAGAGCAGGAACGCAACGGCTAAACCTCTTGCCTTCTCGGAAAAGAAGTCGGACGGCTTGAACATAACGCTTTGTGTCGCAGACGAGTTTGCGGCATGGAGCGGAGCATCGGGCTTGAAATTTTACGAAGTAATCAAATCGTCCTTCGGTGCGAGAACTCAACCTTTACTGCTTGCCATTTCAACGGCAAACTATGAGAGCGGCGGCGTATATGATGAGCTTATGCGTAGATGCACATCGGTATTGAACGGAACGAGCAAAGAGAAACGGCTCGCTCCGTTTCTTTATATGATTGATGATGCGGCAAAGTGGAATGACATAAACGAGTTACGGAAATCAAACCCGAACTTGTCCGTATCGGTTACGGTTGATTATCTGCTTGAGGAAATCGCAATTGCCGAAGGCAGCTTGTCAAAAAAGGCTGAATTCATAGCGAAGTATTGCAACCTTAAACAGACAACCTCTTGCGCTTGGCTTGAAACGGATGTAATAGAACGGAACTTCTCAAACGAGGCAACGGCTCTCGAGGAATTCCGTAACTGTTACGGAGTCATTGGCATAGACCTTTCAAGAAGCACAGACTTGACCGCCGCTTGTTTGATTATCGAAAAAGACGAGAAGCTGAATGTGTTTACGCATTTTTGGCTACCTCGGGAAAAGATTGACGAAGCGATAGAACGGGACAATCTGCCGTATCGGTTATATGAGCAACAAGGCTTTATCTCGTTTTCGGGCGAGAACTTTGTTGACTATGAGGATTGTTTCAAATGGTGTACCGACTTAATTGAAAAATATAAAATCTACCCGCTCAAAATCGGGTATGACAATTGGTCGAGTCAGTATTTAATTCAAGCGTTAAACGGTTATGGCTTTCAGACCGACAATGTATATCAAGGCTTCAATCTTTCGGGCGTAATTCTTATGACGGAAGGACTCTTGAAAGACGGTGCCTTCGATTTTCACGATAACGAGCTTATGAAAATACACCTTGTGAATTCGGCACTTAAAACCGACAATCAGCAAGGACGCTCAAAGCTCGTCAAGATATCAAGTATTGACCATATAGACGGAACGGCGGCACTCCTTGACGCTATGTGTATGCGGTCAAAGTACGCCGGGGAAATCGGCGAACAATTGAAAAATTATAGGAGGAAATGAGATGGGACTTTTTGACCGCCTCTTTGGTCGGCAGAAACCTATACCGCAGGCGGAAATATTCAAGACGCTTACGGCATACTCTCCCGCATTCTATACTTGGAACGGAATGCTCTACGAAAGCGAGCTTGTCCGTAGTGCAATAGATGCCCGGGCGAGACACATTTCAAAGTTAAAAGTTGAATTCAACGGCTCGGCTCTGCCGACCTTGAAAACGAGAATGCGGTCAGCTCCGAACGAGTTTCAGAGTTGGTCGCAATTCTTATATCGCTTATCGACAATACTCGATATGCAGAACACGGCTTTTATTCTGCCGATAATAAGGCAGAATGAATTAATGGGCTATTACCCCGTATTGCCGAGTCAATGCCAGATTGTCGAAGCGAGAGGCATCTTATATCTGCGATACACCTTCACAAACGGGCAGATAGGAGCGGTTGAATTAGACAGATGCGGCATACTTAACAAATTTCAATATCGGGATGACTTTTTCGGCGAGAGCAACGCCGCATTAACCCCGACAATGCAATTGATATGTATGCAAAATCAAGCAATCAACGAAGGCATTAAATCGTCCGCTTCGTTTAGGTTTATGGCAACCTTGACGAATTTTAAGAACGAGGATGACCTCGCACTCGAGCAGGAAAACTTCACAATGAAAAATCTGTCGAGTGATAAAGGCGGTATGTTGTTATTCCCGAACACCTACAAGGATGTCAAGCAGATAACATCAACGCCGTTTACAGTTGACGAAAAGCAGATGCGCTTGATACGGGAAAATGTTTTCAATTATTTCGGCGTCAACGATAAGGTTTTGCAGAATTCGGCAATCGGTGACGAGCTTGACGCATTTTACAACGGAGCAATCGAGCCTTTCATCATTCAGTTGTCGGATGTCTTTACAAATATGACCTACTCAAAGACGGAGCAGGGTTTCGGCAATTATGTCATTGTTACGGCAAACAGACTTCAGTATATGTCAACCGACAAAAAAATACAGTTGGCTCAGCAGATGGGCGACCGAGGAATGATGACGATAAACGAAATAAGAGAGCTTTTCAATTACGCTCCGTTACCAGACGGCGACCGAGCGACAATCCGAGGCGAATATTATTTCGTTGGCGAGGACAATACAGATACAGACGGAGGAACAGACGATGGCAATCAAAGCGAATAGAGAATACCGCAATGTCGAATTGAGAGCATTTGAACTGAAAGACGAGGAATACATCGTTGAAGGTTATGCGACCACATTCGATGACCCGTATGTTTTATGGGAGGACGGCAAAAATGTTTACTATGAGCAGATATCAAGGAACGCTTTTGACGAAGCGGATATGAGCGATGTCATATTTTTATATGACCACGAAGGAATGGTATTTGCTCGTTTATCAAACGATACGCTCAAAATTGAGATGGACGAAAAGGGAATGAAAGTCACGGCTGACCTTTCCTCTACCACTCAATCGAGAGAGATGTTTGAGGCAATCAAGACGGGACTTGTAACGAAAATGTCTTGGGCGTTTACGGTGAGGGAGGACTCTTTTGACGAAAAGACGCTTACAAGGACAATTTTAAAAGTCAAAAAAGTTTACGATGTGTCGGCGGTTTCAATTCCTGCAAACCCCGACACTTCTATATCTGCACGAAACTATGTCAACGGAGTGATTGAGCGTAGAGAAGCGGAGCGACTTCAGAGGCAGAAAGAAATAAACAAAATCAAACTCAAAATCAAATTAGGAGGCAAATCTTAATGGAGATTAAGGAAATGCAGATGTCCGACATCGAGGCTCGCAAGGCTGAAATCGAGACAATGCTCAACAACGAGGATGCCGACCTTGACGCTCTCAACAACGAAGTTGACGAGCTCAACGCAAGAGCGGCTGAAATCAAGGCAGAATGCGAAAAGAGAGACGCCCTTCTTTCCGCTATTGCTGAAAACAGAGAGGGCGTAGTTATTACAGAACAGAAAGAGGAAAAATCAATGACTAACACAGAAATCAGAAACACAAAGGCTTATGTAGAGGCTTTTGCTCGTTACCTCAAGAGCGAGGACGACAAGGAATGCAGAGCCCTTCTTACCGAGAATGTAAGCGGCACAATTCCCGTACCCGAATTCGTTTATGACGAGATTAAGACCGCTTGGGAAGCTGACGACCTCCTTCCCCTTGTTCGTCAGGTTTCTTACAAGGGCAACCTCAAGGTTGGCTTTGAAATCAGCGGCACAGACGCAGTATTCCATACCGAAGGTGCGGATGCTCCCGATGAGGAAACTCTGACACTCGGCACCGTTTCCCTTGTCCCCGGCTCAATCAAGAAGTGGATTACCATTTCTGACGAAGCGGTTGACCTCGGCGGCGAGGCTCTTATCCGTTACATCTATGCAGAACTTGCACACAAGATTGCTGAAGCACTCAAGGCGGCTATTCTTGCGGCTATTGATGCTGCTCCCGCAACCTCAACCTCAACGGCGGCTGGCGTACCCGTACTCAAGCAGGACATGGCACTCGGCACACCTATCGAGGCTATTTCAAAGCTCGCAGGCTCGGCAAGAGACCTTACCTTCGTTATGAACAGAGCGACTTGGGGTGCTTTCAGAGCTCTTGCAATTACCGCTAACTTCCCCGTTGATGTATTTGACGGACGCAGAGTTATCTTTGACGACTCCATCAAGGCATATTCCGCTTGTGCAGAGAACGATACCTACCTTATCGTTGGCGACTTTGCAAACGGTGCTCTTATCAATCACCCGAACGGCACAGACATCACTATCAAGTATGACGACCTTTCACTCGCTGAAGCTGACCTCGTTAAACTTGTAGGCAGAATGTATGTTGCTTACGGCATCGTTAACCAGAACAACTTTGTAAAGGTTACAAAGGGTGCTTAATTAAAAAATCGGGGAGGGCAAACGCTCTCCCCTTTTTTGAAGGAATGATATAAATGCTCAACAAAGTAAAAACGGCTTTACGCATAACAACCGACAGACTTGACAACGAGATAAGCGACCTTATTGAGTCGGCTTGCGCTGACCTCGGGATTGTCGCTGAAGTGGTTGACGAGAACGATGCTTTGACACGGCAAGCAATCTTGACCTATTGCAGACTTCACTTCGGCTCGCCCGATGACTTTGACCGCTTGGAACGCTCATACAACGAGCAGAAAGCGCAGTTGAGGGCAAACCCGAACTACAAGAAACCCAAGGAGCAAGACAATGGATAAGAGTACAGTTGTTACCCTTGTTTCGACAACCTATGAAACGGACGAATTCGGTCAAAAAACGCCCGTAGAAACGCTTTTTGATGTTTTCTGCGAATTACAATCGGTTTCAATGTCAGAGTGGTTTGAAGCGGGCAGAAACGGCATAAAACCCGAATACCGCTTGACTATGAGTCAGTTTGATTATGACGGACAGACCGAGGTAATCATATTCGGCAAGAGATACGGCATTTATCGAACATACATCTACAAGAACGATAACATTGAACTGTATGTCGAGCAGAAGGCAGGAGTGCAGAATGGCTGACGCAATTCTCGACATAAACGGCATTTTGCAAGAATGGTACAATGTCGAGCTTGACACCTTCGCCGATGTCCTATATCAAGCGGGCAAAGATGCGGTTAAGGAACTGAAAGCGACATCGCCAGACAGAACTGGCAAATATGCGAAATCTTGGGCGGTCAAAAAGAAAACGAAAAAAGGCTTGTCGGTTGAGGTCACAGTTTACAACAAAGACCACTATCAATTGACACACCTTTTAGAGAACGGACACGCAAAGGTTATCGGCGGGCGTAAATACCCCGAGCCCGTACCACCGAAACCGCACATCAAAAAGGCAGAGGAAAACGCAATAGAAAAAGTCGAAAGTGAGTTGAAAGTCAAATTATGACACTTGAAAAATTTTACAAGATGCTTGAAACAATCGGCTTGCCGATAGCGTATTATGCGTTTCCCGAAGGCGAAGCACCGAAACTCCCGTTTTTAATTTACTTTGAAATGGGAACAGATAATTTTGCCGCAGACGGCATCGCTTATCACGAAATCAAGAGAATGTCGGTTGAGTTGTATATACAAAGACGAGACCTCAAACTTGAGCAAACGATAGAAAACACCTTCACAACAAACGGCATTTTTTGGAACAAGGAATTTACATATCTTGACTCCGAGAAATGCTATGAAATAATTTACGAAATGGAGCTTTAATATGGCGAACAAAGTAAAGTTCAACATCTATGATGTTTATTACGCCGTAAGAACAGAGTCGGGCGGCACCGTTACCTATGGCACTCCCGCCGCAGAAAAGGGTGCGGTTTCAATTTCCCTTGAGCCTCAGGGCGAGAGAACTCCCTTCTACGCTGACGGCATTGAGTATTATACCGCAATCGGTAATACGGGTTACGAGGGCGACCTTGAACTCGCACTGCTTTCCGATGCTTTCCGTACGGCAATCTTTGACGAGGACACCGACACAAAGAACATAATGTTCGAGGTTGCAACGGCAGAGCCTAAAACCTTCGCACTTTCGTTTACTGTTGACGGTGATGAAGGTCCGGTTAAGTTCTGGTTTTTCAATTGTGTCGCAACGAGAAGTGCGGCGGCATCTACCACGAACACCGAGACCAAAGAGCCTCAGACCGAGTCAATCACAATCACGGCTCGTCCGGAGCTTAACGGCTATGTAAGGGCAAAGTCAACGGCAACAACGGCTGACGCTGACCTTGCGGCTTGGAACAACGCAGTTGTTTCATACACTTAATTTGAAAAAACCCTCTGCTTCGGCAGGGGGTTTATTCGTATTTACAAAGGAGTAGTGAATATGGAAAAGACAATTACAATTTCCGACAAAGAGGTAAAAATTCGCACATCGGCGGCGTTACCTCGTTTATACAGAATCAAATTCGGCAGAGACATTTTCAAAGACCTTCTTGGCTTAAAAAATGAAATACAGAGCGGCGAGGAAACCTTGCCGACAGAAGCACTTGAAATATTTGAGAATATAGCATATATAATGGCGGCACACGCTGACCCTTCCGTTTCGGGCAATGTGTCAGAATGGCTTGAACAGTTTGAGACCTTCGACATCTACAAAGTCCTTCCCGAGATATTGACCTTATGGGGAGCGGAAACGGAGCAGACATCGTCCGCAAAAAAAGAGAACGAGCAATAGACCGAGAGCTTAATACCGCAATATTCTATTTACGATGTTGTCAATGCGGTATTTCTATTGCTGATTGCGAATTGCTCTCAATCGGTATGATAAACGATATGTTTATCGAGTCAAAGAATGACGAATACGAATATCCGCTTATTGCAACGCAAGCGGACATAGACAGACTATAAAGGTTGATTGTATGGCTGACAGAATTAAAGGCATAACAATTGAATTAAACGGTGACGCAACGGGACTTGATAAGGCTCTCAAAGGCGTCAACAAAGAGTTAAACGATACACAAAAAGAGCTCAACGATGTCAATCGGTTGTTAAAGTTCAACCCTGGCAATGTCGAACTTTTGACACAGAAGCAGAAACTTTTAACAAAGCAGATTGACGATACAAAGAATAAGCTCAAGACCTTAAAGGATGCCGCAAATCAAGCGCAGAAGCAGCTTGAACGAGGCGAAATAACGCAGAAGCAATATGACGCTTTACAAAGGGAAATCGTTGAAACCGAGTCAAAATTAAAGCATTTAGAAGGTCAAGCGAAAGAAACAAACGAAACCCTCGCACAAGCGAGCAAAAAGTTTGACGGAAAAGAACTCGCACAGAAATTCGCAACGGCAGGAAAAGCAGTCGGTGCGGCGGTCGGTGCTATGGCATTGGCACTCGGTGCGGGCATAAAGAAATTCGTTGGCCTTGCGAAGCAGACCGCCGAAGCAGGCGACAACATTGACAAGATGTCGCAGAAAATCGGCATGTCGGCAGAGTCCTATCAGAAATGGGACTTTATACTTGAGCAGAACGGAGCGAACATCGAGTCGCTAAAAGCACCGATGAAAACGCTCGCAACGCAAGCACAAAAGAATTCCACGGCGTTTCAGAAGCTCGGCATCTCGCAGGATGAGGTCGCTTCGTTATCGCAGGAGGACTTATTCGCAAAGACCATAGAAGGCTTGCAGAAAATGGGAGAGGGCACGGAAAGAACGGCTCTCGCTTCGCAGTTGCTCGGCAAAGGTGCGACAGAGTTAGGACCGTTGCTTAATGCTTCAGCAGAGGAAACGGCGGCACTCGCAGAGCAAGCTGAAAAATACGGCTTTATAATGTCGGATGCGGCGGTCAAAGCATCGGCGGCTTTTGACGATAGTTTGAATGTCCTTTCAAAGACAATGGAAGGACTCAAAAATCGAATGATGGCTGAATTCCTTCCTGCCTTGACGGAAGTCACGGACGGACTCGCCCTTATATTCACGGGTGACGAAGCGGGAGCGGAAAAGGTCGCAGAAGGCGTTGACGGACTTATCTCAAAGCTAACCGAAATGATGCCGCAGGTAATGTCAATCGGCGGCACAATCATAGAAGGACTCGCAACAAGCATTATTGACAATCTTGAGCCTTTACTCAATGCGGCTTTGGGTGTGGTGCTCAATCTGGCGAATTATATCATTGAGAATTTGCCGTATATTTTGAGAGTGGCGGTCAATATCATAAAGACACTCGCAGAAGGCATCATAAACGCCTTGCCCGATTTGATACCCGCTTTGGTCGATGTCATATTAGAAATGGTTGACTATTTAACCTCGCCCGACACAATGGAAATGCTGATAAATGTCGGCGTTGAATTGATAATTGCGGTCGGCATCGGCTTAATGAAAGCCTTACCGAAGCTGCTTATAAAATTGCCCGATATTATAGGCAATATCGCACTTTCATTTATCAACCTCATACCGATGCTGATTGACTCAATCAAGAACTCGCTCGGAAACAATATGTCAAAGATTGTCGAAGCGGCGAAAGGCTGGGGAAAAGATATGCTTGACGGCATAGTTCAAGGCATATTGAATAACATCGCAAAGGTCGGAAATGCGGCAAAGGCGGTAGGCGAAAAGATAAAGTCATTGCTTCACTTCTCTCGCCCGGACGAAGGACCGTTGAGAGACTATGAAACTTGGATGCCCGACTTTATCAACGGCTTAACAAGAACGCTCAACGATAGCAAATACAAGCTGACAAACGCCGTATCAAATATGGCGAGTGAGATGTCGGTCAATATGGTTGCTCCGAGCAACATATCAAATATGCTCGGTCAGTATTTGCCGTATTTGGCAGACAGACAACAGATTGTGCTTGACACGGGCGTTTTAGTCGGCGAGACCGCACCGATGTATAACAAAGCGATAGGACGGATGGTGAGACAAGGCTTATGAGTAATGTTATAACAGACGGCTTCAATATCACAGTAAACGGAGTCACAAAGAATTCTTTGACCGATTACGGATGGGCGTTAGAAAACCGATTTGATTGTATCGGTCAGCCCGTCAAACAAAGCTCGGTTGTTTCTGTCCCATTCGGCAAGACCTATGACCTTGCAAACGCATTGAACGGCGGTGAGCCTTATTTCGTATCACGCCCGATTACATTGAAGCTCGGCATCAAAAAAGAGAACGAAAATTGGCGGGACTACATATCAGACCTTCGCAACACATACGAAGGCAGAGCGGTCACGCTTCAGTTTGACAATGACTCTTGGACTTGGTCAGGAACGGCTTATATTCAGAATGTCGAGTCGACAAGGCAGGATTGCCGCTTCGATTTATTCATAGATGCGGACGCTTATAAATACAAAGTAATGACAAGGACAATGCACGGCACATATGTCAACCCGACAGCAAAACCGCTCAATACGGATTTGGCGATATACGGAACGCAGATTTTATTCAATGCACCGAACACCTTTTCGGGTACGCTGAATTGGAATTACAACGGAACGGCAAAGACTTTGTCGTTGAGCGGCGGCTATTCCGATTATGCCGTACCCGATTTAATCGCAGGAGCGTCAACGAACATAAGACTGACAAGCGCGAGCTTTATGGGCGTTTCGTTTGAATATGATGCGAGGTCGTTATAATGTTTACACTTACAGTTGCAAATCATACAACGAAAACCGAGCAGACGATATACACAACGAGAAACAACCCCGGCTTTTACAATTTGAAAATAAACGAGAAGGTCAACGATTTCGGTACGCTGACCTTTTCTTGTTTATATTCGGTTGTGAATTTCAAGGTCAATGACATCGTAACAGTATATCAAGACGGCTCGGTATATTGGCAGGGCATCATTATTTCAATGAGTCGAGGCTTTTACGGGAATGTTTCTGTAACGGCTTACGGAATGATGTACACGCTTACATATCAAATCTTACAACCTAAAACCTTTGACCACACGCTTGGTCATACCTTCAACACGGTTGCCGAGTGGATAAGAGACCAGAACAACCTTGATGTCGGGAGCGGCTTAACGATTAACCCCGATTATACTTTCGGCGTATCGTATGACGGAACGGCGTATCAAGATGCGGTATATGATTTCAAGATAGGCCTTGACACGCCATTTGATGCGCTTAAACGCCTTGCAGAGCCTTATTGCTATATATACCCGACATATTACTCGGCTTTTTCAACGCCTTGTTTTCGGGTGAATATCGGCGAATTTGACACGGCTAACAAGACGGTCAATCAACCTATCGAATTCGGCTTGAATATGCTTGACTTTACAGACGAGCAGACAATGGCGAATTTTGTGACATCGGTCGCACCGATTGGCAAAGACGCACAAGGCAATAATGTTTACATAACATCGGTCACGCAGGACGGGAGCGGTTATGTCAAGCTCGCACAATCAATCATTGACGAATACGGCGAGAAACGGGCAAGAGTTATGTATGACGGCATATCAGCCCCGAGTGAACTCTTGGCGGCAGGAACTGAATGGCTTCAGCAGAATTCTTTCCAAGAGCTGACAATAACACTGTCGGCGGTTGATTTATCGTCCTTGACATCGCTGAACTATGACGAATTTAAGCTCGGCTATTTTGTTACAATCAACGCAAATCAGTTTGGCTTCACCGCACAGTTGCCGATATTGGAACGGACAGTTGACTTGACCGACCCTGCGAATTCAAAGCTGACGATAACAAACACATATCAAACAACGCTTTCCGAAGCAGTGAGGGGGAACGCAAATTGAATAAACGAATAGATTTAACGGCAATCGACACACAGATAACGCCGATAATTCACGCCGTACAATATGACACAGACCGTTATATCGATTGCTATTTTGAGGACATCGACATAACGGGCGTATCATCGGCGAGAATTTACGGACTTAAACCGGATGGAACGGAAGTATATAACGATTGCGTTATTAATGACGGCTATATCACGGCACCGTTGACCTCGCAGACTCTGGCGGTTGTCGGAACAGTAAAATGTCAGCTTCAGCTTGTTATTGACGGAACGCTGACGAGCTTTGAATTCTCGGTAATCGTTGACAAGAGCCTTGTTTCCGCTTCGGCAATACCTTCATCAAACGAATACACGGCACTCGAAGCGGCACTCGCCGAGGTCGAGGATGTAATCACGGGACTTCCCGCAAAAGAGGACAAGGCAAACAAAGTTACCGAATTATCGGCGGACTCAACAGATATTGAATACCCGTCCGCCAAATGCGTATATGACGCAATTTCGGGAATTCAACCGATTACAGTTGATGACGCATTGAGCCCAACGTCCACAAATCCCGTACAGAACAAGGTTATATATCAGCAATTTGACGATTTCGCACAGGGATTGCCGAGCTTATTCGAGGCTCTTGTAAACAAGGTAACGAGCATAGACGAAGATTCAACCGATGTTCAATATCCTTCAGCAAAATGCGTATATGACTTACTTGTAGCTATACAAAGCTACATTGACACTGAACTTGCAAAAAAATTTAATTTAACTGGCGGCACGATAAGCGGAGCGGTCACGCTTAACGGAGCGTTATCAATGGGCGGCAATCTAAATATGGGCAATAGGCAGATAAACAATCTCGCCGCTCCCGCATACCCGAATTCAGCGACACGCAAACAGTATGTCGATGACGCAATAGCGGCGGCATTAATCGTTGACACGGAGGAGGTTATTCCGTAATGGCAGATATTAATCTTAATCAAGTTATTCACAATGTCAAAGAGGCTTATGTCGGCTTGACGGGCGACACGGACGCTATCACCTACGGCAATATCTCGGAAAAGATAAGCGAGATAGAAACAGGCGGTGGCGGTGCTTATAGCGGTGTAGCGGTTATACCGATACAGAGCATAGCAGAAGCAATGCCGACAACAATTACAATTAACTAATGGAGGAAACAAAATGTTAGTAAATAATTATAGGCGTTGGCTTATTTCGGCTACGGGCGTATCGTCCGCTTATAAAGCACAATATATAAATCGTGCAGGAACTTCGATACCCGCAGATTATCAAGGCTATAACGGTGCTTATTTAGCAAACAATTATTTTGGAGCGTTGACGGTTGCCGCACTTGACGCAGGAACGGCGGCAGGTAACAGTACATTTGCTTTTGGAAGTGGCGACACGCCCGCAAACGCAAACGATTATGATTTGGCGTCATATATTAACGATAGCAATTTTACGATTATAGCGCACAGTGCAACAAATTCAAATTCGCAAGGCGTTGACAATGTTTTGCTTTTATCACAGACCTTGAGATATGGCGGCAATAGTGAATTAACAATAAAAGAATTTGGATTGTTTGTTAAAATGCACTATACCGCCGTACCGACAGTTATGATAGCAAGAGAAGTCCTTGACAGTCCTATAACAGTAAACAACGGCGATACATTCACAGTTTCAATGGCAATAGGTTGAGGAGGCACACTATGAGCAACAAAACATACGATAAACTCGCAATAATTCAGAGGATTGTAATTCCCGCCTTAATCGCTTGTTATGCGACTATCGGCGAATTGCTTAACATTCCTTACACAACGATTGTTTTAGGCATAGCGGGAGCGTTAAACCTTTGCTTCGGAACTATACTGAAAGGCTTGTCAAATCGTTATTATGACGAAATTGAAAGCGAGGAGGAAGGCGAAGCGGATGAGTGATGTAGTGGTTGTCGGTTTGTTTTCCGTAATGGGAACTGTAATCGGCTCTTTCGGCGGAATTGTTGCATCGGCGAAGTTGACGAACTTTCGTCTTGAACAATTAGAAAAGAAGGTCGATAAGCATAACTCTTTCGCCGAGAGAATGCCCGTAGTCGAGGAAAAAATTGAAAACTTGGAAAAAGAAATCACAGAGATTAAAAAAGGAGCATGATTATGTTAAAAGGAATAGATGTATCAAAGCATAACGGCAAGCTGACGGATGCCGACATAAAGGATGTCGATTTTGTAATTATAAGATGTGGTTTCGGCTCGGACTTCAAATGGCAGGATGACAATCAGTTTGAGAACAATGTCGCTTTATGCGAGAAGCTCGGCAAACCTTACGGAATATATCTGTATTCGTACGCAAATTGCATCGAGAAGGCAAAGTCAGAGGTCGCACATATAAAGAGACTCTGCTCAAACAAAAAGGCTAAAATGGGCTTGTGGATTGACATTGAGGACAAGGCACTCCCGAGAGGACAGAAACTCATTGAGTATGTCAAGTACATCTGCGACAACGCCGGGTGCGGCATATACGCAAATACGGATTGGTTTAATAACCGACTCAATTCGCCTTTGCTTGACAAATATCCGAAATGGGTCGCACAGTGGGGAAGTAAATGCACATATAAAAAACCTTATGTAATGTGGCAATACACCGACAAGCTCGTTATCAACGGCAAAAAGTTTGACGGCGATTATTACTATGGCGACAAACCGAGTACACCGATTACGAAACCGACTCCGACTCCTGCGCCGAAACCCGAGCCTAAAAAGACAATTTATGTAGTCAAGAAAGGCGACACCTTGTCGGGCATCGCAAAGAAGTACGGCACGACTTGGCAGAAGCTCAAAAAGGTAAACAATATCAAGAACGCAAACTTGATATATGTCGGTCAGAAAATCGTAATAGAGTAAAAGAGTAAACGGGGAGCAGAAATGCTCCCCTTCTTTTTTATGCCTTTTTGAATTAAATTGCATACAATCTGCCGAACATTTGCCGAATATAATAGACGAAAAACACCGAAAATCAACGAATTTTCACGAACAGAAAATCAAAAGAAAAAGTGCCGAAACCCGCATAATATCAAGGTTTTTCAGCACTTTTTGAAACTCTATGAAATGGTGACCCGGACGAGATTTGAACTCGTTAAAAACTCAATAATATCAAGCGTTTTCGGCATCTTTGCCGAATATTTGCCGAATATGGTTGTCGGGCGATAACATCTCGTTGAGCTTGACGATGCTCTTATTCCGCTTCGTTTTCCGTAAATGCGTATAGATGCCGAGCGTAGTTTGAATGTCAGAGTGACCCATGAATTCCTTCGCTTCGAGAACATCAACGCCAGCCTCATATAACAAGGTGCAATATGTATGCCGCAGACAATGAAATGTCGCATCTATGACGATGCCTTGCGATTTACGGATGTCATTGAGATAAGAGTCCCATTTGACCTCCCAATCGCAATTTGTGAACGGTCGCCCGTCTCTCTCAAGAACGAGGATGCTCGACTTGTCAACCTTCAAAAGATAGTCACGCAGGATGTCAGGCATCGGAACGGAGCGGACGCCTGCCGCCGTTTTCGGCTCTTTGATTGTGTTGTCCTTTGGATTGACCGCCTTATTTACATTTATGACATTTTCCTTGAAATCAATGTCCGACCATTTGAGAGCGGCAATCTCGCCTCGGCGGAGTCCGCAATACAAGGAAATCAAGCAAGCGGTTTGTATTTTGTGCGGCGTATTCCATATCGCCTTTATTTCCTCGTCCGTTAGAGCGTTTCTTT
>Ga0326511_10000953_pt1 | contig 24826 bp, 11 predicted proteins | sample 0_2496_0518_D_FD_203701 | JGI IMG/M metagenome (GOLD analysis project Ga0326511, IMG submission 203701) | Bovine rumen microbial communities from UC Davis, California, United States - 0_2496_0518 | ecosystem: Host-associated > Mammals > Digestive system > Stomach > Rumen | place: USA...
GCTATGCCTATTGGAGTGTGTTCGCCGGCAGCTGTGGACATACCTACGGACATAATGCCATCATGCAGATGCTGAAGCCTGGTTATCCTACGAGCTATGGTGATGCCGGTGATGTGAAGACCTGGTACCAGGGGTTGAATGACCCTGGCTTCAACCAGATGAAATACCTGAAGCAGCTGATGTTGTCACTCCCGTACTTTGAGCGTATCCCCGATCAGAGTATTATTCAGGAGAATGGGACAAAGTATGACCGTCTTATCGCGACTCGTGGAAATGATTACCTGTTGGTGTATAACTATACGAGTCGGGTGATGAAGGTCGACCTGACGAAGATCTCCGGTGACAAGAAGAATGTGTGGTGGATGAATGCCGGTACTGGTGCGCTGCGTTACCTCGGTGAGTATGACTCAAAGGTATTGACATTCCGTATGCATAAGCGGGAGGCTGGTATAGAGGATGGCGTGTTGATCGCTATTGATAACACAAAAGACTACTTGCAGAAAGACCAGGTGCAGATATCTGATATGTCACTCTCGGGTAAGGCAAGGGACTTAAATGAATAGGACATGAGGAGATATATTTATGGACTGGCACTGATACTCATGGTTTTACCAGTATGTGCTGCCAAAAAGAAGACATTACCGGCGGTCAGCACCACCGACCTGCGTACAGAGCGGTTGGTAAACCCGATGAGCATTGACACTCCTCATCCCAGACTGGGCTGGCGTATTGAGTCGTCGGAGAAAGACGTGATGCAGACACGCTGTCATATCATTGTGGCATCAACCCGTGCGAAAGCTGAGGCATTGGACGGTGACCTGTGGAACGTGACCCTGGAGGGTGACCGCTCACAATGGGTTCCTTATCAGGGAAAGACCCTGAAAAGTAACACACGCTGTTATTGGCGTGTGAAGGTGTCGACAACGAAAGGAGAGTCAGACTGGAGTGCTGTGTCCATGTGGAATGTGGGATTATTGACAGAGTCAGACTGGGGCGGACGTTGGATAGGATGGAACCATGCCATGCCATGGGATGTGGAGGCGGAGCATAGTCGTCTCTCTGCCCGTTACCTCCGTAAGCAGTTTGACATCGACAAAGAGGTCAAGCATGCCACTCTGTACATCAGCGGTTTGGGAATGTATGAGGCATTTATCAATGGACAGCGGGTGGGAGAGCAGGTGCTGGCACCGGCTCCTACGGATTATCGCCGTACCGTACTTTATAATGCCTATGATGTGACGGGACTGCTGGCACAGAAGAATGCGATCGGTGTTGTATTGGGAAATGGTCGTTATTATACCATGCAGCAAGATAAGAAACCCTATAAGATAACGAACTTCGGTTATCCTACGCTGCGACTCAATCTGATCGTGGAGTTTGCAGACGGGAGCCGTAAGACCATCTCCTCTGATGAGAGGTGGAAGATATGTCTGGATGGTGCTATCCGTAGCAATAACGAATATGATGGTGAGATCTATGATGCCCGCAAGGAGTTTACTGGCTGGACAGAAGTGGGATTCAACGACGACAGTTGGAGTAAGGCTGAGCGCACGGCGATTCCCTATGGTACCCTTCGTGGTGCTATGTCAGAGAACATGAAGGTTGTCAAGCAACTGCGTCCCCAGCGTGTCATCCGCAAGGGTGACCGCCTGATTGTTGATATGGGGCAGAATATGGCTGGATGGCTGAAAGTGCGTGTCTCGTCAGTAGCTGCCGGTGACTCCGTCATCATCCGCTTCGCAGAGAAGTTAGACAGTACAGGGAATATCTGGGTGGAGAATTTCCGTCATGCACAGAGTACCGACCGTTACTATGCCAACGGACGTGAACAAGGACGCTGGTGGCATCCATCCTTTGTCTATCATGGTTTCCGTTACGCAGAGGTGACAGGACTGAGAAATGCCGGTAAGGATGACTTTATTGGTGAGGTGATCAGTGATGCGATGGAAGAGACAGGACATTTCGTCTCCACTGATACGATATTGAATAAGGTGTATCAGAATGCTTATTGGGGCATACTGAGCAATTATAAGGGAATGCCCGTTGACTGTCCTCAGCGTGATGAGCGTCAGCCATGGCTTGGCGACCGTACCCGTGGCTGTTTCGGAGAGGCTTTCCTCTTTGATAATGGTCCCCTGTATGCCAAATGGGCAAGAGATATCACAGAGGCACAGCGTGAGGACGGTTGTATTCCTGATGTGGCACCAGCCTACTGGAACTATTACAGTGACGACCTGACATGGGCTGCCGCACTTCCCATGTCGTTGTCAATGCTTTATGGGCACTATGGCGACGATATGCCGTTGAGGAAATACTATCCGAATGTGAAACGGTGGCTGGAGCATCTGAAGAACCAGTATCAGCAGGATGGTCTGATCCATTGTGGAAAGTATGGTGACTGGTGTGTGCCACCCGAGAAAGAGGAACTGATTCATAGTCAGGACCCAGCACGGAAAACGGATATCACACTGATATCGTCTGCTTATTACTATTGTATCTGTAAGATGATGGCAGGATATGCCCGTATGCAGAAGATGGATGGGGACGCTCATTGGTTTGACCAGGAGGCAAAAACAACGAAAGAGGCGTTTAACCGACAGTTCCTGACTGTCAAGAAAGGGACGACGACCGTACCGGGACATATTCTCTATCCCGACAGTACCTTCTACGGGAATAACACGGTCACGGCGAACCTGCTGCCTTATTATTTCGGAATGATAGATGACCCCTATGTGAAACAGGAGGTGGAGAAGCGTATCGTGAAGGCTATCATCGATCAAGGTGCCATCACTTCCGGGGTCATCGGTACAGGATGGCTGATGCATGCCCTGACCAGAATGGGACGTACGGATGTCGCATGGATGCTTGCTACCAATAAGAAATATCCTTCGTGGGGGTATATGGCTGAGCATGGTGCGACGACTATCTGGGAACTGTGGAATGGTGATACGGCATCGCCTAAGATGAATAGCGGTAACCATGTGATGCTGTTAGGTGATCTGCTCTCTTGGCTCTATGAGGATATCGCTGGTATAGGAGCTGCTGATGTGGGTTTCAAGCAGATTGTCATGAAACCGGACTTCTCAGTGGACGAGATTGATGATATTGACGCCAGTTACCAGTCTGTCTATGGCAAGATAGTCAGTCGCTGGAAGAAGGAACATGGGAAACTCTACTGGCATGTGGAGATTCCTGCCAATACCAAGGCAATACTTTTCTTACCCAATGACGAGACGTTGAACTTGGGCTCCGGCAGTTATGACATCACCCGTGACCTGACACAACGGGGACCGCAGGTGGTAGTAGATGAGTTCCTCTATAAGCATGCAGACTTCCCGCAATGCCATTCTGCAAGTATTGTGGAGACCAAGAAGGGCGACCTCATCGCTACCTATTTCGGTGGAACGAAAGAGCGTAATCCTGATGTGTGTATCTGGGTGAGTCGTAAACTGAAGGGTAGTCAGGAGTGGACCAAGCCGCAAATGGTTGCTGACGGTGTAGAGCTGCGCCCCCTGAAACCTAATAAGGATGGAAAAGTGAGTCAGGTGACGACCAGTGCGAAGCCTGCCTTTGGGGCACAATTCATGCCATTGCCTCAGTGGACGGGAAACCGTGGGGAATATGCCATCGGTGACAACTACCGTGAGGCTTGTTGGAACCCAGTGCTCTTTGAGACACCTGACGGAGAGTTGCAACTCTATTTTAAGATTGGTCCTAATGTGGCAGGATGGCTTGGCTGGTATGTCACCTCCAAGGACGGAGGTAAGACATGGAGTCAGCGTAAGAGGTTGCCGGAAGGCTTCTATGGTCCAGTCAAGAACAAACCCGTTCTGAACAAAGGACGGCTCATAGCACCGACGAGTGACGAGCGTGATGGCTGGAAACTCTATTTTGAACTTTCCGACGATATGGGGAAGACATGGCGGAGGACTGCCTTTGTGGAAGCTGACTCTAACGTGAAAGCTATCCAGCCAAGTATCCTGCAACTTCCTGACGGTCGCCTGGAGGCTGTCTGCCGTACCCGCAGCCGTCATATCGGTGTGACGTACAGCAGTGATAATGGAGAGACATGGAGTAAGCTGTCATTCCTTGAGACACCTAATAACAACAGTGGGATTGATGCCGTGACATTACAGGATGGCACTTATGCCATGATATGTAATGACTGGCCCATCGAACCGACCAAAGAGAAAGGGGCACGTACACCATTGTCTATCCTCCGCAGTAAGGACGGTGTCCACTGGACACATTGGATAACCCTTGAGGACAGTCCTGTGTCACAGTATTCCTATCCTTCTATTATCCAAAGTCGTGACGGTCATCTCCATGCTATCTATACATGGCGCCGTCAACGTATCAAGCATGTCGAACTTATACCATAATCATGATGAAGAAGATTTCTTTGATATTCCTGACATTATTTGTTGTAATGCCGCTCGTGGCAGGACCTGTGTCTGTTGCGGGACTGTTTCCCATAGCGAATAGTGGCCGCATCGTCTATAACTTCAATGAGGGCTGGTGCTTCCGCTTAGGCGATGTCGCCGGTGCGGAGGCTGTCGGTTATGATGACTCGCAATGGGAAATGGTGTGCGCACCTCATACTGTCCGCTTGGAGCCTGCGGATGCCAGCGGTTGCCGTAACTATCAAGGTGTTTGCTGGTATCGTAAGCAGTTTGTAGTGCCTGCCGCTATGCAAGGCAAAGAGGTGACGGTGCATTTTGAGGCTATCATGGGAAAGCAGTGGATCTATGTCAATGGAAAACTGGTGAAGGAACATCTGGGCGGGTATACTCCTATTACCGTTTATCTGTCTGAGGCGGGTGTCAAGGCTGGTGATACTTGTCTGATAGCTGTCAAAGCTGATAATAGTGATGATAAGTCCTATCCGCCAGGTAAGAAACAGACACAGCTTGATTTTGCTTATCATGGCGGGATGTACCGTGACGTATGGCTGATAGGCAAGTCACCGATTCACATCACCGATGCTGTTGAGCGTGGTCAGGTGGCTGGCGGCGGCGTATTCTTGCATTATGGGAATATCTCGGAAAAGAGTGCCGATGTTTATGTTGATGTAGAGGTGGAAGGAAAGGGCAAGGTAACCGTTATTGCCCGAATCAAGGATGCCAAAGGCAAAGTTCTTAGGATATTGAAACAAACCAAGACGGTAGCAAATTCTTCGACAAGCGAAGCGACTTCGTCGATTACTTCACTCTTCACTCTTCACTCTTCACTCAACACCCCTCATCTGTGGTCGCCAGAAGACCCTTATCTTTATCAGGTGGAGATCATGGTGATGAAGGGAAAGGAAGTGGTGGATGGCGGTATGGTGCATGCTGGCATCCGGAAGGCTGAGTTCAAAGGGAAGGATGGCTTTTGGTTGAATGGCAAGCCCTATCATCAGCTGATAGGTGGCAACAGGCATCAGGATTTCGCCTATGTCGGGAATGCTTTGCCTAACTCCCAGCAGTGGCGTGATGCCAAGCGGTTGAAGGATGCCGGGATGACCATTATCCGTGCTGCCCACTATCCGCAGGATCCGTCCTTTATGGATGCCTGTGATGAGCTGGGTCTTTTCATCATCGTCCCGACACCGGGGTGGCAGTACTGGAACAAAGACCCGAAGTGGGGGGAGATGGTGCACCAGAACACCCGTGATATTATTCGTCGGGACCGTAACCATCCTTCTGTGCTGATGTGGGAACCTATTCTTAATGAGACACGCTATCCGGAGGATTTTGCCTTGAAGGCATTGCAGATCACCAGGGAGGAATTTCCTTATGAGGGTCGTCCTGTGGCTGCTGCCGATCTGAACTCTGCAGGAGTGAAAGAGCACTATGATGTGCTTTATGACTGGGCGGATAATATCGGAAAGGGTGCGTTGGATACTGACAAGTGTATCTTTACCCGTGAGTGGGGAGAGTATGTTGATGACTGGTATGCCCATAATGCCATCAACAGGGCGGCACGTGGATGGGGTGAGCAGGCGCAGGTGACTGCGGCGCTCTCTCTTGCTGATACCTATGGGATGATGTATCGCGGACAACGTCAGTTTATCGGTGGTTGTCAGTGGCATCCCTTCGACCATCAGCGTGGGTATCATCCTGACGCTTATTTAGGTGGTATCTATGATGCTTTCCGTCAGAAGAAATATGCTTTTGAGATGTTCCGTTCCCAGAAGCAGGGTGACCCGATGGTGTTTATCGCTCATGAGATGACTCAGTTCTCGGATAGTGACGTGGTCGTGTTCAGTAATTGCGACAGTGTCCGTCTGACTGCTTTTGATGGCTGGAAGACAGAGACACGCCCTGTGGTTCATCAGCCGGAGGGCACTCCTAATACACCTATTGTCTTTAAGGGCTTCTGGAATTTCTGGAAGGCACGTGAGCAGAGCTATACCAACCGTCGTTGGCAGAATGTGAAACTGGTGGCACAGGGTATCAAGGACGGTAAGGTGGTCTGTGAGCAAACGAAGATGCCATCCCGTCGTAGTACGAAGATACGCCTATATGCTGATGAGATGGGAAAACAGTTAGTTGCCGACGGCTCTGACTTCATCGTTGTCGTTGCGGAGATAACGGATGATAATGGGAATGTCCGTCGTCTTGCCAGAGAACAGGTCTCCTTCTCTGTGGAGGGAGAGGGAAGTATCATTGGCGATGCTTCCATTGGTGCCAATCCCCGTCTGGTGGAGTGGGGCAGTGCTCCCTGTCTGATACGCAGTACCCACCATGCAGGGAAAATACGCATCATTGCCCGTCCTGCTTACGAGGGTGTTCATGCTCCCAGTGCGGACACGCTGGAAATAGAAAGCATACCCTATGAGATACCTGTGTGTGCCTCTGATCATCAGAGAAAACAAAACCTCTCCTCTGTGACAAAGAGGAAGGTGGATGGCGGACACGCTCAAGCAACGATGTCTGACGAACAGCGTCGCAAGGAGTTAGAGGAAGTGGAGCAGCAGCAGCAGGACTTCGGTATAGAGCAGTGATAGATTCCGATAATTCTATTAAAAACTAGTCCCCTTCTCCCATGCCCTGCCCCCTTTATTTATCGGGGTTTGAGGCACCTGACGGGAGATGGGGACTAGTTTTTTCGGTTTTCTTAAAAATTCTTCGGAATCAGTTACCGACAGACCATTGCTTTCTTACCGACTGAAGCCTCTTTTCATACCGATTAAAGCCCTTAATTGGACCAATTGAAGCCTTCATTTGATAAAGATATAGTTTATTACTCGTTCCGATATCTGTTATGGGGGTACTCCGATATCTCCTATGGGTCATGCAAGCCATCCGTACAACCCATAGATGCCATCGGAACCACCCATGGAAAAGTCTCCCAATACCCTTGGCAGGCTTCCGCACGACCTTTGACTGGCACCAATTATGTAACTCCTTCATCAAGGGAGGTAAAAATAGGGGAGGTGGCATTTTATTGCAAATAAGAGGCAAATCACGTCATATTCACCTTATTTAATATAGCTAAAAGTCATTATTTTCTTTATTTTTATTAACTTTGCGCACACAAAGTGAGCGCACGAAAGCAGAAGAGCTTCCTGCTCACCTCGGCAAAGATCACCATCGCCAATAATGACAAAAGATATTTTAGATAGATGGAGTTAATTAATAACATCAACAAGACACTACGGGATGACATCGTAGCGCAAATGAAAGCAGGAAGCCGACTATCCATAGCGGCATCCTGCTTCTCCATCTATGCCTTTCAAGAGCTGAAGGAGGCATTGAAGGACATCAAGGAACTTCGTTTCATTTTCACTTCGCCGACGTTTACAACAGAGAAGACGATGGTGAGCACCAATCGTCCGACAAAGCAGCAACGTGAGTTCTACATTCCCCGTTTAGACCGTGAACGGACGCTTTATGGTTCTGAGTTTGAAGTGAAGCTTCGCAATGAACTGACCCAAAAGGCTATTGCCCGTGAGTGTGCAGAATGGATTCGAGAAAAAGCTTGTTTCAAGTCAAACAAGACCAACGAGCAGATGATGGGCTTTATCAACCTTGATGACATCAGTTATTCACCCATCAACGGCTTTACCACAGTTGACCTGGGGTGTGAGAAAGGCAACAATGCCTACACGATGATTCAAAAGGCAGAAGCACCCTTCTCAAAGGCATATATCGACCTCTTCAACCAAATATGGAATGACAGTGGCCGTCTACAGGTGGTGACGGAAGAGGTCATTGACAGTATCAGCAATGCCTATAAAGAGAATGCCCCTGAGTTCCTTTATTTCGTGGCACTCTACAACATCTTCAATGAGTTTCTGGAAGACATCAGTGAAGATGAGCTACCCAAAGAGGCAACAGGCTTCAAGAATTCAGCCATCTGGAATAAACTCTATAACTTCCAACGTGACGCAGCCCTGGCAGTCATCAACAAACTAGAGAAGTACAATGGCTGCATCCTTGCAGACAGTGTGGGCTTGGGAAAGACTTTCACCGCCCTGTCGGTCATCAAGTATTTTGAGAGCCGTAACCGAACCGTCTTAGTGCTTTGCCCCAAGAAACTCTTTGAGAACTGGAATACCTATCGGCAGAACTATGTCAACAATCCGTTGGCGAAAGACCGTTTGAATTACGACATTCTCTATCACACAGACCTCTCGCGTGACTATGGTCGCAGTAACGACCTCGATTTGGAACGAGTAAACTGGGGCAATTATGATCTTGTAGTCATTGATGAGAGCCATAATTTCCGTAATGGTGGTAAGGTGAGCACCGATGAGAACGGCGAAAACCCAAAGGAGAATCGCTATCTCCGTTTGATGAACAAAGTCATCCGCTCAGGCGTGAAGACTAAAGTGCTGATGCTCTCAGCTACACCTGTCAATAATCGTTTCAACGACCTGAAGAACCAACTCCAGTTGGCATACGAAGGAGAATCCGAAGCCTTTGACAAACTGTTGCCCACAAACAGGGGTGTTGATGACATATTCCGCCAGGCTCAAGGCTCTTATAACATCTGGGCAGACCTTCCACCAGAGGAGCGTACCACGGAAAGACTATTGCGGATGCTTGATTTTGATTTTTTCTGTTTGCTTGATGCCGTAACTATTGCTCGAAGTCGTAAGCACATACAACAGTATTACGATACTGCAGATATCGGAACCTTCCCTGAACGGCTGAAGCCAATATCCCGTTCTCCACACCTGACCGACCTTGATACGGCTATTAATTACAACGAGATATTTGAGCAGTTGCAGATGTTGCATCTGGCTATCTATGCGCCATCTGCCTTTATCCTTCCGAGCCAGCTCTGGAAGTACAAGGAAGAGGAAAGCACCACAGGCCACCGTCTGAGCATTGAAGAGCGTGAACAAGGTATTCAACGACTGATGAATATGCAGCTGTTGAAGCGTCTGGAGTCATCGGTCAACTCTTTCCGTTTGACCTTGACTCGCATTCGTGACTATATGCAGGAGACACTTGATGCCATCTCCCGTTTCCAAAATGGCGAGAGACGTGTGTCGGTAGATGACTATGAAAGCGTGGATGGTGATGAGGACGAACAGGACTTCACCATCGGTAAAAAGAAAAACCGCATCCTTATGGAGGATATGGACTATATATCCTGGCAAAAGGAGATTAAGGAAGACCTTGAAATCATCCGTCTGCTCCTTCTCATGCTCCAGAGCATCACGCCAGAGCATGACAGCAAACTGCAACAGCTCATCTGTGACCTGAAAGACAAGTTTGCCCATCCCATCAACGGAAATAACAAAAAGGTGCTTGTCTTTACGGCATTCTCTGATACCGCTGAATATCTGTATAACTGCTTGGCTGACCCAATCAAGAAAGAATATGGCTTAAACGTGGCTTTGGTGACAGGCGACGTGGAAGCACGAAGCACACTTAAACTGAAGGAGAAACTTGACTTCAACAAAGTGTTGACCCTCTTCTCGCCCATATCGAAGGAGCGTGAAGCCGTCTATCCGCATTTGAAGGAAGAAATCGATGTACTGATAGCTACCGACTGTATCAGTGAAGGACAGAACTTGCAGGACTGTGACTATTTGCTGAACTACGACATTCACTGGAATCCTGTGCGCATTATTCAGCGTTTCGGACGTATCGACCGTATCGGATCGAAGAATGCACAGATTCAGTTGGTGAACTACTGGCCCGACATGACGTTGGATGAATACATCAATTTGAAAGGACGTGTAGAGAGCCGTATGAAGGTAACGGTGATGACTGCTACAGGTGATGACAACCTTCTTTCGCCAGAAGAGAAAGATGACTTGGAATATCGTAAGCAGCAGTTAGAACGCCTGAAAGAAGATGTGGTTGATTTGGAAGAAATGAATACGGGTGTCAGCATCATGGACTTGGGACTGAATGAGTTCCGACTTGACTTGCTGGAATACATCAACAGCAACCATGATGTGGAGCATACCCCCTTCGGCCTCCATGCCGTTGTCCGTTCAACGGAACAAGCTCCTGCTGGAACAGTCTTTGTCTTGAAAAATCGCACGGCGGGCGTGAACATAGACCACAAGAACCAGCTGCATCCGTTCTACATGGTCTATATCAAGGACGATGGCGAAGTGTTTGTTGACCATCTGCACCCGAAAGACTTGCTCGACAAGATGCGTCTGCTCTGCAAGCCCTTGTCCAAACCCGATGTCAAACTATGCAGTGATTTCAACAAAGAAACCCGCGACGGTCTGCGTATGGGCAAGTACTCAGAACTTCTTGGCAAGGCGATAGAGTCTATTGTCACCAAGAAGGAGGAGTCAGATATAGACAGTTTCCTTGATGGCTATGTGGGCGAACTCTTTGAAGAGCGCATCACAGGGCTTGATGACTTTGAACTGATTTGTTTCCTTGTAATCAAATGAAGCCTATGTTCCAGTTACCACCTGCTACCGCCATCAATAAGCCGCTCTATAAGAAGGCTGTCTTTGAGAAGTTCAATCTCAAAGCGGCAGAGCGTGACCGTTTCGATGCGGACATCAGCCGTATGGCATTGGTGGCAAGGGTATCATCGGCAACAGTTCCGGCTCTAACGAAAGGAAAAGAAATAGAAGGATTCTACGTCTTGCAAGTAGTGTTGAAGCGGAAGGACTATGACACGAAGAATATCCTCATGCTTCAAAAGCTGATACCGCAGAAGATGGTCTATGCCTTGCAACATGAAGAGCAGACACAGTTCTGCATCTTCCATACCCGACTGCAAAAGTCTGAATGGATGCCGACAGCCGAAGCCGCCATCCCCCTGCAAGGCTTGTCGCTTGATGATGTATGGAATAATGTCGTGGCAACCATCGGTGGCTTGGATGCCCAGGCAGAAGAAAGCATTGAGGAGCAGATTATCCATCGTGAGCAACGAGAAAAGTTGCTTCGTCAGATAGAATCATTGGAAAAGCAGTGTCGCACAGAGAAGCAGACTCGTAAAAAGTACGAACTGCATCAACAGATAATAAAGTTGAAGGAGGTTCTGAAAGATGCAAAATAATACAGGAAATCAACATTTTGTTCCCGTTTGTTATTTGAGGAATTTTAGCCCAGAGTTAGAGCAAAAGAAAAAGAATCCTAAAGTCTGGGCTTACGACAAATTTTCAAATAGCTCAAAGTTTATAGGGACTAAGAATATATGCTATAGTCACAAGCTCTATAGTATAAACAGTACCAGTGAATCTCTTGTAGCCAATGACATCAAAGATAAAGAAACCATTTTCGAGTCTCACTATTTGCATGATTTTGAACAAGAGTATTCGCCTAAACTCAAAAATGCAATAGTTTCAATAAAGAATAGAAAATTTGGCGGTGAAAACAAGATGGACATTTCGGTGTTTATCGCATTACAATATTTGAGAGACCCTATACTCAAATTCTTGTGCGATGGTAATGAAGATTTGCCATATTTGGCTTTACCGCATGAGTATAAATTACTAAGTGATAATACCCCGGAATTTCTAAATGACCCGTCCATGAGACATTTCATGTATGCGTATGGCAACAAAGATGCTATTACTACTTTAACGCGAAGTTTAGCTTTGTCAGAATGGACGATTCATTACAATAATAATGATGTGTTTTTCACTTCTGACAATCCTGTGTGTTTGGCGGAAGATAAGAAAAAGGCTTCCCAAGAGTATGGGAATGTTGACAAAAAATTGAATATTCTATTTCCTTTATCAAAAAACATCTTACTTCAAATACGACAAGGAATACAAATAGACAGTGTTTTCTTCATAGATAATACTCCTCAGTGGCAAATAGACAACTTTAATTTCATTCAAGCATTTTATGCAAAGAAATATGTTGTTAGTCCAACAGATACTTTTTCAAACATAATAACCAGATTAAAAAACATTCCTTTAACGTGGGATAAAAACAAATTAACAATATATGGATAAACCGAACATGCAGACCGCGAACATCGTGGATGAGAATATCAAGCGGATTGGGGAACTGTTTCCCAACTGCCTCACGGAACGACTTAACGATGAAGGAAAGCCAGAAATGGCTATCGATTTCGACCAACTCCGTCAAGAACTGTCAAAAGACATTGTGGAGGGCGCGGAGGAACGCTATCAGTTTACTTGGCCTGACAAACGCAATGCCATCCGTCTCGCTAATGCTCCTACAACCGATACGTTGCGCCCTTGCCGCAAGGAGAGTGTGGATTTTGACAACACTCAGAACCTCTATATTGAGGGTGACAACCTGCAAGTGCTGAAGCTTCTTCGTGAGAACTATCTGGGAAAGGTAAAGATGATTTATATTGACCCACCATATAACACGGGTAATGACTTTGTATATAATGATAAATTTAGTATTGGATCGTCAGAGTGGAGCGACAGCAGCGGTGACTATGATGAGGATGGGAATTTGCTCGTGAATCCTATGGTCAAAAACACCGAAGCGAACGGTCGTTTCCATACCGATTGGCTTAACATGATGTACCCACGCCTAAGAGTTGCCAAAGATCTATTATCTAAAGACGGAAGTATATTTATTACATTGGATGACCACGAGTACTCTAATGGGAAAAAACTATGTGACGAAATATTTGGAGAGCATAATTTCGTAGCTACAATTATATGGGAGAATTTCTATGGAAGAAGTAATGCCGCTGCTATTTCTCCATCTCACAACTACATCATGTTATATTCAAAATTGGGTGAGGACTGGAAAAATGTTAGAAATCTTTTGGAACGAGACGAGAAAAGCTTAGGTAATTACAAGAATCCAGACAATGACCCCAAAGGTCCCTGGAGATTAGGGCCTATTTTTGCCAGTGGGGAAAGACATGAAGGTCTTATGTACACAATCAGAACACCCAAAGGAGAACTTGTTTCACCTCCCAAGGGAAGCCATTGGCGTATGCTTGAACAAGATTTCTGGAAAAGAGTAGAAGAAGGTAGCATAGTTTTTGGAATGGATGGTAATGGCTCACCAGCAACAAAATTGTATCTATCCGAAGTTCAATCAGGTTTAGTTCCGCGTTCAATTTGGTTACATGATGAAGCCGGTCACACACAAGACGGCAAACGGGAATTGATGTCTTTATTTCCTGAATGTTCTGTTTTTGATACCCCAAAACCGACCAAACTAATTCGGCAAATTATTAAAATTGCAACAAACAATGACGATATCGTTCTTGATTTCTTTTCTGGATCAGCGACTACTGCTCATGCCGTCATGCAGTTGAATGCGATGGACACTGACAGTAAAAGAAAATTTGTAATGGTTCAACTGCCAGAGATGTTTGATGAAAACAGTGAAGTGTTTATTAATGGTTTCTCAAATCTATGTGAAGTAGGAAAAGAACGCATTCGCCGTGCTGGAAAGAAAATCAAGGAGGAAAGTCCACTGACCACCCAAGTCCTTGATACAGGCTTCCGTGTACTAAAGCTCGACTCATCGAACATGCAGGATGTGTATTACACTCCATCAGAGTTCAATGAGCAGAAACTCTTTGACGACAACATCAAGCCCGACCGCACAGATGAAGACCTGCTTTTCCAGACGATGATAGAGCTTGGCGTTGAGCTGAGTGCCAAGATAGAAAAGCGAAGCATTGCCGGCAAGACTGTCTGGAGTGTCAGCAACGGCTACTTGATGGCTTGTTTCGATGAAGAAGTGAACGAAACAACCATCACAGAGATAGCCCGTCAACAACCCTACTACTTCGTGATGCGTGACAGCAGCCTCGCCAACGATCAGGTCGCCGACAACTTCGAGCAAATCTGGGAAGAGTATAGTAAGGACACTGTAAGAAGAATATTGTAAAGAGCATGGAAGAAAACAATAAAATACTCATATATACAGACAGCAGCGGACTCACCAAGATTGACGTGAGACTGACAGAAGATACGTTATGGCTTACACAGGCTCAGATGTGCGAACTATATCAGACGAGTAAATCGAATGTCAGTGAACACATCAAACACATCTTCGAAGAAGGCGAACTGCAGGAAGAAGCAGTTGTTCGGAAATTCCGAACAACTGCCGCAGACGGCAAGTCATACCAAACTACCTTCTATAGTCTTGACATGATTATAGCCCTCGGCTATCGTGTGCGTTCCATCATTGCGACACGCTTCAGGCAGTGGGCAACGGAACGACTCAAAGAGTATATCGTCAAGGGATTTACACTCGACGACGAACGACTGAAAAAACTTGGCGGCGGTGGCTATTGGAAGGAACTTCTCGAACGCATCAGAGACATTCGTGCTACTGAAAAGGTACTCTATAGGCAAGTGCTGGAAATCTATGCTACAAGCATTGACTATGACCCACGAGCATCTATATCTCAGGAGTTCTTTAAGAAGGTGCAGAACAAGATTCATTATGCCATCCATGGGCGCACGGCGGCAGAGTTGATAGTGGAGCGAGCAGATGCAGAGAAAGATTTCATGGGGCTTCTCACCTTCAAAGGAAATCAGCCTACATTAGTTGAAGCCAAGACAGCGAAGAACTATCTTGACGCTAAGGAACTCCGAGCTATGGGGCAATTGGTTTCGGGATATCTGGACTTTGCCGAACGGCAGGCAGAACGTGAGCAACCAATGACGATGAATGACTGGGCCAACTATCTGGACCGCATTCTCACAATGTCAGGGGAGCAACTGTTGCAAGATGCTGGCAGCGTTTCTCATGCAGAAGCAATGGAACATGCCACAAACGAATATCGCAAATACAAACAGCGCACCATCAGTGACGTAGAACAAGACTATCTGGATTCTATCAAACGTTTGGGTAATATAGGAAAAGACGAAGACTCAAAGGAGGGTGGCAAATGAAATTTAAGTTTAAGATACAACAATATCAGACGGATGCCGTAGAGCAGACTGTGAGCGTATTTGCCGGACAACCATCGAAAACCAATGCGCAGTACCGTCGTGACCTTGGCAAGCGTAAGGGACAGATTACGTTTGAAGAGGAATATGTGGGATGGCGCAACAACGATGTGGAGTTGCAAGGCCATCAGCTGCTTGCCAACATCCAGCAGCAACAAGCCATCGGCAACATACCGAAGTCAACAAAGCTCAGTCTGCCTGACGGTCTGGGTGCATGTTCGCTCGACATCGAAATGGAAACGGGTACGGGAAAAACCTACGTCTATATCAAGACCATGTTTGAGTTGAACAAACGCTATGGCTGGTCAAAGTTTATAGTTGTGGTGCCAAGTATCGCTATCCGTGAAGGTGTGTATAAGAGTTTCACGATGCTGGAAGAACACTTCATGGAGCAGTATGGTAAGAAGGCTCGCTACTTCATCTACAACAGCGGCAACCTGACGCAGATAGATTCCTTCAGCAGTGATGCCAGCATCAATGTGATGATTATCAACGTTCAAGCCTTCAACACATCGTTCAAAGAAGGTGCTGCCAATAAGGAGAGCCGCATCATCTATTCCAAGCGTGATGATTTCCAGAGCCGCCGTCCTATTGATGTGATTGCTGCCAATCGCCCTATTATCATCATGGATGAGCCACAGAAGATGGAAGGTGCCGCCACGCAACGAGCCTTGAAGAACTTCAAACCACTGTTTGTGCTGAACTATTCGGCAACTCACAAGACCTCGCACAACTGCGTCTATGCACTGGATGCCTTCGATGCCTACCGCCAACGGTTGGTGAAGAAGATTCAGGTGAAAGGTATTACCCTGCAAAACCTGTTGGGCAACCAGAGCTATATCTACTTTGATAGTATTGTACTCTCAAAGAATAAGGCTCCAGAAGTTAAGTTAGAGATAGAAATCAAGGGAACTGCCAGTACTCGCAGACAGATATGCAAGTTCGGGCAGAATGATTCACTTTATGACGCTTCAGGACTTCCTGCCTATAAGGATTTTGTTGTCACCGACATCAACCCTCTAACGAACACCGTCTATTTCATGAATGGTGACACACTGCGAAAGGGTGAAGTCATGGGTGATGTGTCGGAACAACAGATACAGCGCATTCAAGTAAGAGAAACCATCCGTTCGCACTTTGAGAAAGAGGCAACGCTTTTCAAGCAGGGCATCAAGACGCTCTCGCTCTTTTTCATTGATGAAGTAGCAAACTATAAAGGATACGACGAACAGGGAGAGGTTGTGAAAGGCTTTCTCTGGAAGGTATTTGAAGAGGAATACACCCGTTTCCTCAATGAGAACTTGTCACTCTTTGAGGATGACTATCAGCGTTACCTGAAACGCTTTACTGCTGATCAGGTACACAATGGCTATTTCTCCATAGACAAGAAGGGACATGCCATCAACAGCACCGTGAAACGTGGCGAAGATTTCTCATCGGACATATCAGCATACGACTTGATTCTGAAAAACAAAGAGCGGTTGTTGAGCTTTGATGAACCGACACGTTTCATCTTCTCGCACTCTGCCCTGCGTGAAGGATGGGACAACCCGAATGTATTCCAGATATGCACCCTGCGCCATGCCAGCAGTGCCACGGCAAAGCGTCAGGAGGTAGGTCGTGGACTGCGTATCTGCGTTGACCAGCAAGGCGTTCGCATGGATGCAGAGCGACTGGGTGAAGCCGTGCATGACATCAATGCCTTGACAGTCATCGCCAACGAGAGTTACAGCACTTTTGTTGATGCGTTGCAGAAAGAGACCCGTGATGCCTTGCGTGAGCGTCCTACGTTAGCTACCGTGGCATACTTTGAAGGTCGCAAGTTCAAGGTTGGCGAAGAAATACATGAAATCTCTGCAATGGAGGCATCAGCCATCGTCAACTATCTGTTTGAGAATGACTATGTGGACGACAAGGGCAATATTCAGCAGAGTTATCATGAAGACCTGCGCACTGGCAACCTCGCACCGATGAGTAAGAAACTGGCTCCCATCAGTGCGCAGGTTCATAAGTTGGTGCAGGGAATCTTCGACCCGTCTGCCCTTGATGATATGATTGAGAATGCAAATGAGTCGGCAGAAGCCGTCAACGATCATCTGAACGACAATGCCAGTAAGAATGAGTTCAAGAGGCTGTGGGAGGAAATCAACCATCGGTATGTCTATACTGTTCATTATGATAGTGAGGAGTTGATACAAAAAGCAGTGGCTTCCATCAACAAGAATCTGCGTGTCACAGAACTGAAGTATGTGGTGACAACAGGTGAGCAGGGAACGGATGACCTTGATTTCACTGGCGACCAGCATACTCGGACACAGACCATGAAGGAAGTATCAACAAGCGATGTGCCATACGACCTTGTGGGGGAGATTGCCAAGGGTGCTACGCTTACAAGACGTACTGTTGTACGAATCTTGAAGGGAATCAGCCTGAACCAACTATATAAGTTCAAGAACAATCCAGAAGAGTTTATCCGCAACGTGGTACGCCTGATAAAAGACCAGAAGGCCACGATGATTGTAGAACATATTGCCTACAACCGCACCGAGCAGCAGTATGATGCCAGCATCTTCACCAAGGAGAAGAGCCGCCAGCCTGTAGAAAAGGCTTACGAGGCAAAGAAGCATATCCTTGACTATGTCTTCACAGACAGCAAGGGTGAACGGAAGTTCGCTGAAGCCCTTGATAAAGCGGATGAGGTATGCGTCTATGCCCGTCTGCCTCGTTCGTTCCAGATACCTACACCAGTTGGAAAATATGCGCCAGACTGGGCGATTGCCTTTAATGACAATATGGGCGTGAAGCACGTTTTCTTCGTGGCTGAAACCAAGGGAAGTATGCTGTCCATGAACCTGAAAGGAGCTGAAATGGCAAAGATAGAATGTGCCAAGAAACTCTTCAACAGCGTTTCAACAAGCAAAGTACGTTACCATGAGATAACGGACTATGACACAATGCTGAATGTCATCAACAGCTTAGATTAATAGTTTATCACAAAGTATGTCACAAAACAAATACATAAGTACTGAAGATAATGCCTGGCTAACGGGGTATTCAACATCTCACCGAGGTCCCGTCAGGAAAGGCGAGTGAGTCGGACTGGGATACTTTCGGAAAGTGCTAATTGAAATAGATGTATAGTCCTATCATCACGATAGCCAAGGCTATCCACAGACCAACGGCGAGTTTCGACTGGCTTTCATGGATGGGAGCCGGTATCTCGTACTCCGTCTTGTCACGATCAGTGAGGGAGATGATAACCATAGCGACGACAAGAATGACAAACAGCTCAAAAGACAATAGCATGAAATGAGGCCATGGTAACTGAAGCCATTCAGGTGGCCATAGATAGAGTATACCGACAATAAGACAGAATGCGGTACCTACGGTCAACGCAAAGTTGGCGGCACGTGTGGTGGTCCGTTTCCAGAAAATACCCAGAAGGAATACGGATGCCATTGGTGGTGCGATGAAACCAAGGACACTCTGGAAGACATTGAAGAGGTTAAGTCCCTTGATAGCGTCAATGGCAATGGTGAGGACGATGGCAAGGACAGCACCGATGATCGTGACTAAACGCCCTACAAGGTTAATCTCCCATTGTGGGGCACCGGGTTTGAAATTCTTGACATACACGTCCATTGTGAAAACGGTACTTAAAGCGTTTAACGCAGAGCCGATGGTGGATACCAGACAAGCCGTCAAGACAGCGAATACCAAGCCTACCATACCGACAGGGAAGAGGTTCTCCACCATCGTCAGATATGCCTCGTCAGGATTCTGCAAAGTAGGGAAGAGGGCGAAGCAGATGATACCAGGAAGAATGTACAGCGCGACATCCAGAATCTTCAACCATCCCGTGAAATTAGTACCCAATTGTCCCTCGCGAAGATTCTTTGCAGCGAGAACAGGTTGTACCATGCTTTGGTCGGTACACCAGAACCATACACCCATGACGGGATATCCTAAGAGGATAGGTAGCCATGGGAATGCCTCGTCAGTATTGGGCTTGAACATCACCCAATAGTCTGCGGGAACCTTTGCGGCTAATGCAGAGATGCCACCCACACGGTCGAGACCGACAATGACGAGGACGAGAGAGACGACGATGAGCAGTATCATCTGATAGACATTAGTATAAGCTACCGCTTTCAGTCCACCCAGCATCGTGAAGAATGCGGAGATTAAAAGCAGTACAAGGGCTGACATCCACATGGGAATGTCGAATACCTGACGTATCAAGATTCCTCCTGCGAAGAGTGTCAGGGCAAGCCAGGAGATGATAATCGTGATAATGGTATACCATGCTAATATATTACGGGTGCTCTGACCGAAACGGAGTCCCATAAACTCAGGCAGTGTACTGATGTTTGCTCCAAGGTAACGGGGAGCAAAGACAAAAGATAGCAAGGCGATAAATACGAAAGCATACCAGGCGTAGTTACCACTGACGATACCTGTCGTGAATCCTGCCGATGCTGAGGCTATCAACATCGACGGACCAACATTGGTGCCCCACATGGAGAAACCGATATGGTGCCAACGCAGGGAGTGCTCTGCGAGAAATAGGGAGCCTTCCTTCTTCCTTTTACTACTTGCCCATATACCGATGGCAAGCAGGATGACAAAATAGATGGCGAGGATAATCCAGTCTAAGGATTGCATGTAATGTGTATTCATAGTTCAATGCCTTTAAAGTCGTGTGTGATTCTAATATTAGTAGATTGCGAGAGATCCATGTCGTCGGTAGAGTCTACCTCATGTGGATACATCTTAATCTGAGCGTCAGGACGTACAAAGACAGGCATCTGGTCAAGAGGTACTTCCACATGGTAATACCAGCGTCCGCCCTCCAGTCGCTCACCTGTCAGGAAGTTGACCCATTGTCCCTCTGGCAGGTAGATGTCCCGGTGATTGTCCGCACTCATGACAGGACACACCAGGAACTCATTGCCAAAGTAATACTCATCATCGATATGCCATACTTGTCTGTCATGGGGATGATGGAAGAGCAGTGCTTGCACAATGGGCAGTCCGCTTCTGCAGGCATGTTCTGACTGCTCTATGATATAAGGTATCAAACGGTAACGGAGTTTCCACCAGCGTTTGATAATAGGTGCGATGTTAGGGTAGTGCCATGGCTCCCGTTTGCAAGTGCCATGATAGCGCATGTGGGAGGTGAAGACCCCGAATTGGGTCCAACGGACATATACCTGTTCATCAAGAGGTGAGTTCATGAAGTCAGGGGTGGAATGGAATCCTGGTACGTCATGACTCCAGAAAGCAAAACCGGAGAGTCCTAAGTGGAGTCCACCTTTCAAGGAACCTGCCAAGCCAGCCCATGAACTTTCGCTGTCGCCTCCCCAGTGGAGCGGATAACGCTGGCAGCCAGCCCAGCCGGCACGAGCCCAGATGATTCCATCGCCAGTGACTTCACGGGTCACTTCGTAAGCTGCTTTCTGATAAAGCAAAGCATAGATGTTATTCAGGCGCTCAGGAGACGAGGCATGATACTGATGGTCCATGTGTATGTTCTCGCCGAAGTCGGTCTTGATACATTTGACACCCATGTCAAGCAAAGGCTTCAGCAACTGATATTTATACCAGTCCGTTGCCTTGGGATAGGTAAAGTCAATAGTCCCAGCATAGTCGAGGGTGGAGAAGTTTGACGCGCCACCTGTTGAGGTGTCTTCTTCTTTGACAGGTTGGCTGATGTAGTGATTCTCCTTTGCCTCTTTCAACTGCTCTGCACCTTGTGCCACATAGGGTAACTGCCAGAGCGATACTTTGAAGCCCTGCTCTTTCAAGCGGCTGATGAAAGCCTTGGGGTCAGGGAAACGCTCAGGGTTGAATTTCCATTCACAGAGCCAGTCAGTGCGGAACCAGCCGGTATCCAGATGAATGACATCACAAGGATAGTGCTCCTTGCGTAGGCGGTCGCAAATCTCTTCCACCTCATCAGCGGAGAAATAGGTCATGCGACTCATCCATATACCAAAACTCCAGAGTGGGGGCATGGTAGGGAAGCCCGTCAGCATACGGTATCCTTTGAGAATCTCCTCAGGTGTGCGGCCTCCTATCAGGAAAACATCAAGGGTGGCATGGTCATTAAGGAACTGCACACTTCTTGAACTATGGTCGGCAAGTGATAATTTGCAATAGTCTGAGGTATGGAAAAAGACACCATACATCCGACTGGAAAGATAGAAGGGGATATTCTTATAACAGCGCCGGTTGTTAACTCCCTGTCCGTCTTGGTTCTTCAATTGAAAGGTCTGTCCACTTAAATCCATTTTGCGGAAACGCTCTCCTGTTCCCACAAAGTGTTCGTCAGCATCGCATTTAAAAGAGATCGTTGCCCGTTCATTACCGCTATCGACAGAGCAGAAACCTAATGGCAGTGCATCATAGCGTGGCGGGGAAAAATGGTCGTCACTGAGGGCAACCGGTTTCGTGGTGTCACCATCAGGATAGAAGGTGATGAAAGGAGCAGGCTGTGGTGCGGGTAACAGGTCACTCCAAGGGTCGAGACAAGGTGCGGAGAGATTGATGGTAGCAAGTTTTGTACCGTCTGTAGCGATAATATCGCTTCCTGCATAGCGCAAGGGTTTCCGCTTGACCTCCGGTGCCATTTGCAGCATCTCGTCACATTCTGTCATGACATCCTCCGTCATCGTTGTGAACAACCGTATGACATTAGGCTCATAGGCACGGATAATCAGGTCATAGCATTGCATAGGAGTATTCATGTCGGGAGCCATGTCCTCTTGGTGCTTCTGTCGCTGATAGGGAATGGTGACGACAATATCACCGTCTTGCTCTACTATTCTCGTAGGTGCATAGGCTTTCCATAGAGCTTCATCCCGTTGCAGTGTGGGGTCGAAGTCCATGAAGTCGAAAAGATGGTAGTTGGTTTGTTTCATTGTTTGAATATAAGGTTAGGACCAGGGTGATTATCACCTATCTCATCACGGCGTATCAAGCGGTCGTCAGTTTTATTATTTTCTATCGTAAACCCGTCAGTCCGTGCATCGAGGTAGATGCAGAACCCTCGGTAGTTGGTAGCATAGGGGGCAGGGTAGGGTTGAGAAATCTCATTATCCCTGATACTGGAGCCAGGCTGGTTAGACAAGGTGTAGATACCTCCTGCGTCATAGAGTTGTCGGGCATAGTCGCTCACCTTGTTATTGATGATATGGTTATTCCTCATCCCTGTGTCAAGAGGTGTCCATCCCCAGCCGATACAGATACCGCTGTAGTTGGTATTGGCAACCAGGTTATTACTGATGGTGCAGTCGCGTACATAGCCAAAGCCGATGGCAACAGCACCCCAGTCCTCTTCACTGCACCATAAGAAGTTGTTGCTGTGTATCTTGATGTTTTTACACCGTTCGGCAAGATGGGTGTATGGACGATGCACCTCCATAGGACTCTCGGCAAAAGAACCAGCCATGACAGCTGTTCCGCCGATGTGCTCGAATCCACAGCTCATTACAGTACAATCGCTTACATTGTCGACATAGTCAAGGGCAGTAGCTGCAAGATGATGGAAGAGGATACCGTCGAAATCTACATGATGCGCATTCCTGACCGTGACAGCACTGACGGGGCGTTCCACCCATGCCTGATTCTCCAGTCCACTGTCCCAAGGCAGTCCTTCTTTCTCTTTTAATTTATAGGCGTCGATGAGTGGGAACCCGCCCTGTAGCGTAACATGTCCCTTATGCAACGGACGGTTCCAGCAGGTATTCTCAATCTGAAAATCCTTGAAGGTTACATAGTTTGCTCCATCAACGATGATTAACTGTTCAATACCGTCACGTTGCTCCGTCGTCCTTAAAAGGAAAGAGCTGTTCCCACGTTCTCCTCCAATGACGGGCTGAGGCCACGGATGCTCAAATTCCAGGCGACTCTCTGGTTCCATAAAAGAGACAATGGTCTTGTCGCCTATTACTTTCATGTCCTTGATACGAAGGATGGCAATAGCCCAACGCTGATGGACCACCATTTCAAGAGGTGAGAGGTGAGAGGTGAGAGGTGAGGGTTGAGGGTTGAGAGTTGAGAGTGTGGCTTCGCATTGTTCCAGAACCTCTTTCGGAGGGGTTGGGATCGTGATGGTCCTGTCTGACGTGTTGAAGTCAATCATCCGTTCCATCCCCTCCCGGGGGAATAGTTGTTTGTGTTGTTGAGGAGCGTCTCCACAGATAACAGACCGATACTCACCACGAATGACTAGTGGCGAACCTTCGGTGCCACTGTCTTCAGGACGGATGAACAACGGTTCGTTCATATAATAACGTCCAGCCTTCAGCGTGATGGTAATACCACCCTGACATTGCGGGTCATTGGTGCGTCGCCACTCACGTGCCTTCCGTAAAGCCTCATGCAGGCTCTCACCAGGGTTTACGACAATCTCCCCTGCATGGGATAGATGGGTGGCTAATAAAAAAAGTAAAGAGGTTAGTAAATATTTCATATATTAAAGACGTGAAAACCCCTGAAATGTCACCACAACAGATAGTGACAAATTGAATGTTTTATCGTCTTTATTAAAATCAGAAAGGCTTATGAAGCAGAATATGAGGCAATGGATGACAGATATCATCCAACGAAAGGAGGTCACAGCACTGCCTGTCATGACCCATCCGGGAATAGAGATGAATGGTAATACCGTGCGGCAGGCTGTCAGTAACGGACGTGTCCACTATGAAGCGGTACAGACCTTGACAAAGCGTTATCCTGCGGTAGCTGCGGCTACCATTATGGACCTGACTACTGAGGCGGAGGCTTTTGGTGCAGAGATTGCTTTCAGCGACATTGCTGTGCCTGCGGTCGTTGGTCATTGCCTGTCCAATGCGGAAGATATCAATAAGTTGGAGATACCTTCTCTTTCCCAAGGACGTATTCCTGCCTATCTGAAGGCAAACCTCCTTGCGGCACGTGCGATTACCGATCGTCCTGTTTTTGCTGGATGTATCGGTCCGTACTCGCTTGCCGGTCGTCTTTATGATATGTCGGAGTTGATGATGCTGATTTACGAGAACCCAGATGCTGCGCACCAGCTATTGAGTAAATGTACGATGTTTATTAAGAAATACTGTCAGGCATTGAAAAGAACTGGGGTAGGGGGTGTGATGATGGCAGAACCTGCCGCAGGCTTGTTGTCTGATGAGGACTGCAAGACATTCTCTTCCGACTATGTCCGCTATATTGTTGATGAGGTGCAGTCAGATGATTTCCTGGTTATCCTTCATAACTGCGGCAATACGGGGCATTGTACCAAGGCGATGGTGAGCACAGGTGCCGCCGCTTATCATTTTGGCAATAAATGTCTGATGGAAGAGGTTATTCGTGACGTTCCTGCCACAGCCCTTGCCATGGGGAATATTGACCCTGTCTCAGTCTTTAAGGACGGTACTCCGGAACTGATGCGCCAGACAGTGATTGACTTGTTGGAGAAGATGAGGGATTATCCAAACTTTGTGCTTTCCAGTGGAT
>Ga0326511_10000954_pt1 | contig 24817 bp, 10 predicted proteins | sample 0_2496_0518_D_FD_203701 | JGI IMG/M metagenome (GOLD analysis project Ga0326511, IMG submission 203701) | Bovine rumen microbial communities from UC Davis, California, United States - 0_2496_0518 | ecosystem: Host-associated > Mammals > Digestive system > Stomach > Rumen | place: USA...
TACTACTTCAAAAATATATCCTTTATCGTCCTTGATAATATCATCTATGTTCACTTCAGACATCTCCAGCTTAGAACTGGTCTTGTCGGTCACCTCGACAGCCCTGCAGGTCACGCCGTCCGATGTGTTGACCAGACTGTCTATATACTTGGGGTCTGTTTTGTTTACAATAACGATGACGTTTTTTACAGTAATATTGCTGATCAATGCGGTCGTTTTTTTGAAGACGCCCATATCGTCGGAAAGCTCCGTATATTCTTCTTTGCGGAGATATATTTTTTCTTTCATTCCGACCCGGAAAGGATATATGAGAGTCTTGGCAAGCGTCTGTATCAGTCCGTGCGGAAGAAGAGTAGGATCGTCCTCCTTTATGTAATCGTCCAGAAGCTTTTGCATATCACTCCTGAAGTAGACCTCCATATATTTCTTCTGCCATTCAAGGGGATCGTCCGAATTGCATACCGAAGGGTCACGCCGGCGCAGATGGTACATGAAGATCTTTGCGGCATTATTTTTGTTTTTTTTGACTCTTTCAGGAAGAAGATCAATTATCTGTCCTGTTGTGATATCCATATTTGTCGCCTTGCAGTAGAAATCAAATATTTTCCTGACGGTTTTTTGTGTGACGGTAGCCCTGTCTTCTTCCGGTATATTACCGATCGCTTTTTCTGCTATCGTCCGGAATCTTTCGGCAACAGTCAGCATATGCACTAGAAGTTGTTTAAAGTCCGTTTCTCCGTAAGTCTTATGGTCAAACCATCTGCTGACATTTTGCAGTCTTTTTTTATGAACGGCACCGTTTAACTGACTGTTGTTGTGGCTCAGCACGGACCGGCAGTCTTCTGTGTCTTTAAAGTATTGATTCCAGAACCTCTTGGTCCCTTCGGGATAGTTGATAACGTATGTTGAGAGTGCGTCTTTTATGATATCTCCTGTATCCCTCAGCAGACGGTATCGGTTGGTCAATGCGTTGGCATAATTGAAGCCGAAGCTGTTTGTCCATCCGATAGGTTCATAATTGCAAAAGAGAAAGAGATATTCCGCCGTTTTGCTTTTATAAAGATTTTCCAACTCATTGGCGGGTTCAGCAGAGAAAAGAATATTCCCTTTAGCTGTCTCAGATATATCGTTTTCAGGCTTGATCTCAGTCATATCATTCTCACCTGCCCTTTCCTTTTTTCTGTTCGGATCGTTTCTTTTGGTTTTCTCTTCCCTTTTTATTATATACGGAAAAGCCCATATAACCGAGACCCAGCTCTATATCCTTAAGCACTGTTCCTCTCTTCGGCAGAGACGCTCCGCCTATATTCCTGCTGTGACACCTGCATTCTAAATTTATCCTGTCAATAACGACCTTTCCTGTGTCAGAGTCTTTATTGTCCGCCGGATCCGAACTGACCACACCACTATATATCTTCGGTGTGCCGTTGACAGGATCGCCGCTCTCCTTGAGAGATCCGCATATCATAAAGGGAGTCCGCATTCTGACATAGGTGTTGTAGAACATTTCATCCCTGATGTTTTTTTCTATGAACCGGCCGGTATCCTGATATACGTTCGGATCGTTCGGCCTGCAGTAAAAATCTGACAGAGCATAGGCAAGCAGTATTGAGGGATTACGGGAAACGATACTTTCCTTCTTGGGCCTGCTGCCGTCATAGTATTTTGCGGTACATTCATAGTAATCACTGCAAATATTCCGTATGAATTCCCATTGGTCATTTGTCAGAGCGATACACTGACATTCATCAAAAAGATTGAATTTGCTGCCGGTGAAGTGTTCCCACGCAACTCTGAATCTGAACTCATTGGCATAGTGATCCCTTTTGAAGATCTGTAAGAGATCCTCTCTGTTAAGGAGATTAAACACCCTGTCAATACCTCCGGGATTCTTCATCTCGTTCCGGCATGCATACAGTATCACACTGAGCTTGTTTTTCTCGTAGTATTTGCGGAAAACTGCCAGCCGTTCATTATCCCCGCCGTCAGCCTCCTGACCTTTTTCAAGTTTTTCTATGTCGTCAAGGCCGAGCTCGATCCTCTTTTCATAGGACCTGAACTCCAGCACCTTATTCTGGAATCTGCCGGAGCCGAACGACGACGGAATATTCTCTTCTCCTCTGTCGATCAGATCGCCGACCCATACCGTATAACCTAAGATATCCGCATTATCCTCGTCCGACGTCTCTGCGTATGCTTTAAAGGAGCGCAGAAGAGAGATGTAATAGTATTCGTTTGTCGGGTCGGATTCGATTATGGATTTCATTACATCATATATATATCCGAAGTTCAGTGTGCTCAGATCATCAAATCTGCTGTCCGGCTCTTTGCCTTTACTGCCGCAAAACTTAAAATATCTGTGACGGATGAGCTTGAGCTGACTGTCACAGATAACCATTTCCGTAACGAGGGAATTTCTTTCCGCTTTCAGATAGCGGCCGTACCTGAAGCTTGTCGTATTCCCGATCTCATCCTTTACACGTCCGACAGCATTCTGACAGCCGGTTATCACATTCTGGATCAGCTTCATATACTCCGGATACAGTTCTATCTGCTTTTCCGCTTCTTCATCGCTGATCTGATCTTCACCTTTCCCGACGTCTTCGGCTATTGCATTGAAAAACTCATGGCAGAAGTTTGCATATATTATCGTAAATGCTCCGTCCTTGTCGAAGCTGTCATTCAGCAGTTCCGACAGAGGCTTTATAAGCGCCGTGAGATCGTCAAATTTTGTCGGGGTCAGCTTGTAGCTGTAATACGGATGGTGCCTGTTCGCATTATCTTTATTCGGGCCATAGCAGCGCAGAAGGTCTATGATCGATTTTTTTACAAAAAACGACGAACGTGCCTCCTCATCCTCATGGAAGCAACAGATCATGCTCTTTATCATCCCGAAAACGGTATCGTATTTCTTCGGACTGTTCTCCTCGCCTTCAAAATGATTTTCTATGAACTTCGCGGCTTCAAAATTGTTCCGGAAGCAGAAATAGTCCTCATAGCTGTCTTCCAGATAACCGTGCTCTATCCACGGGATATACTCGACGCCGTAAGGGTCGATCTCCGGATAGAACGAACGCGCCAGCACTGCGGGAGCCTTCATATCTACCTGACCGAACAGCGCTATGCAGAGATTGAAGTCGTTCAGTTTTTTCTTCTGCTCTTTGTACGACTCGTCTTTGTTTTTTTGCTCCTTTTCCGGTTCTTCATCTTCATCATCTTTGTTGCTTGCCATAAAGCTTCTGAGTAGCGCTATCTGCTTTTCAGACAGTGAACTGCCTGATACCCTCGGGCTGAGCTTGTCCAGCTTTTCGCATATGTAATCCGCCATTACACTCTGTTCAAGTCTCAGCCCCTCTGAAAGTATGCTTTCAAATTTCGTTGAAAGATCATAGAACAGCATGGATATGTCTGCTTTGTCCTGATCCTCATATTTTTTGATTATAGAGTTTATCACTCTGTTTTCCAGCGCATCGTAAGATCTCAGGTTATTCCCCAATTTTTTCAGGAAGTCGTTCTTTTCTTCACCTCCAAGCGATCTTTTGAGATTGACGGATCTGATACTTTTTCTGTATTCCTCTGAGCCGTTGTTTTTCTCTGCATCGTCGGTCTCATCGTCGGGCTCATTGCTGTACTGGTATGCCGTGCAAAGCAGAACGAACCGGCGGCCGTAGATGCCGCTCAGCTCATGACGCAGCTCCCTTGCCGAGTCGATCGCCGTCATCTTACCCTGATTTATAGCCGACGAATCCCATATTATCAGGACAGGCTGTTCTTCCTCCGCCGTATTTTTCAGCTTTACAAGAAAATCATTGAAACTCCTTGCATCAGGCTTTTCCTTGCCGGCTCTGATAAAAACCACCGGATTCTTACGTTCTTCAAATATTCTGTAGGCAAGCTCTCCGATGGCGGCTGTCTTTCCGCTGCACGGAGCTCCGGACAGTATTATCGGGGTGTCGTCGGCTTTTTCCAGAGCCTTGGAAACTATATCGTATAGTTTTTTGTCGTTATTTCTTTCGATATAGAATCTTGACTTTGCAAAATAGCCGTACCATTCCGGAAACGTGAATCTCCTGGGGAGCATGAATTTCCAGAATTTATTTTTGAGAGCGAGCTTTCCTCTCGGGACGGTTTTGTATATGAAGTTTTCTGTCAACAGCTCCATTTCAGTGGGTTTTCCGAGCAGATCATTCCTGTTTATGCGCACCATTTTGCCGCTGCTGTAAAAGAAATCCGTGTCCGCAAGCTCGCTGTCGTTCTCTTCATCGCGGAAATATCCCTTTACGTCGCTGTAGCCGTATCTTTCCAGCATATCCTCAAACGGCATTTCGCATATCGTCACATTGCTTAATTTGCTGCTTAAGATATTTTTATCCTTATCAGCGAGCACCGAATCCAGAAAGGTTACATTGCCGATACACTCCGCATCCTTGGATATCTTATATATAAGCTTACATAACCCCGAACCCTTGTCTGCTTCTCCGTCAGATCTGTAATCAAATCCGTATATGACAAGGTCGTTGTTTTTTCTCATATAACTCTTCAGGATGTCTTTATAACTGTCGGAAAAGAGTTCTTTTTGGTCGTAATCATCGTTGTAATCATCCTCCAGATCGACGCTGGATATCTTTATCACATTTATATCGTATTCCAGATCTATTTTGTCGGACTGATGATCCAATATTTTAATTTTCCCAGAAAGAATATCCATCAGATCCTCAAAGCTCGCCGAAGTTTTCAGCTCCGTGGATTTGAACCGGGTAGTGAATATTATGCGCCAAGGCATTTCAAGCAGCTTTCTGAGACCGTTGTTTTTGTCTGCCTGACCTATAAAAAGCAACATCTTTTTTCTTGAGAACCCGTCAAATATCCGTTCCAGAGCTTTTTGTTCATTGTTTGCCATACGATCACCTCATTGCCAAATATAATACAATTATAACATATTTTTCACTTATATACAACGGTCAAGCCAGTCAAGATCACAATGTTTTTGTCACGCGTGAACTACCCATTGTCTAAAGCCAATGGGCTTCCTGCGTCATCGTGTTCGTAACCTACTAACTCCACAGGCGTAAATTCGGGCTGAACCGTCCCTACTGTTGTTATAACAAAAAAGCTACGCTTTTGGCAACCTTAACCCACCGTCTAAAGCCGACGGGATTGCGGCTGCTATTTTTTCAAAGCACAGGGTAAGCGCCGGCAGCAAAACGGACAAAAAGCCGGGGAGTCGGGTCATTGCGTTCCGGCTCCTCGGCTTTATCCTTCACCGATGCTTCAGCTCAAAAGCCAAATGGTCTCATTATCCGAGGATAGTGTAATGCTTTCGACAGGTGCATTTACAGTTACGACACAAGTAGTATATGCACCGTCGCCGGATTTGATTTTTATAGTGAGGAGCGATTGTTTTTGCGGTCACTTTGTCACGCTGACTGTAAAGGTTTTCTTTACGATACTTCCTTTATCATCCTTTACCTTGACGCATATGTCGTAATTGACCGCAGCGCCGGGCTTTATCGTTACGGAGGTGTTCGTGCCGTAGTCCTGCTTTGTAGTCCATGATGAGGATGATGATTTCTTATACAGTACCGCATATCTGTACCCGCCGGAGCCGCCCGATGCCGACGCTTTGACGGTGACGGTATCTCCGAGACTGATGTATGCAGAAGATATAACCGACTTGTTTGTAAGCGGGGCGGCAACATTGACCGAAAAATATTTCTTGCTGATGCTGCCTGAGCTATCGCGCACCTTAACGCATATATCATAGCTTCCGGTGCCTGAGGGAGTGACGGTTATCTTTGCATTGGTTTTGAAGCTCTGCGCCGTTGTCCAGGTCGATGAGGATGCCTTTTTGTAATAGACGGCATATTCATAGCTGCCTGTTCCTCCTGTGGCGTCGGCCTTGACCGTAACGAACGCCCCCTTGCTTATCGAGGTCGCGGAAATCGTGGAGTCGTTTTCAAGCGGCGCTGTCACTTTGAGAGTGAAGTATTTCTTTTCGACAGTGCCCCGGCTGTCACGAACCTTTACACAGATATCATATTTGCCGGCTGATGTTGGCTTTATGCTGACTGCGGGATTTTCGTCAAAGCTTTGCGCCGTTGCCCAATTGTCAGAGGAGTTCTTCTTGTAGAGTACGGAATAGCTGTATCCGCCGGTCCCGCCTGTCGCAGAAGCGGTCACGCTGACTGTATCGCCTTTTTTGATCTGTTCTGCCGATATAACTGAGGTATTTTCAAGCAGGCTGACCGCATTAAGATCGGTCTCGTATGTGCCGTTGTCGTCGGTATCGACTCTGATGCCTAACTTTTTGTCCTCGGTCTCATAAATGAATACGGACCTGTATTTTGTGGCGGTAAGTCCTGCGGTGACTGTTTCCGTCCGGTTATTGGCTCGGATTTTCAGCCCCTTGATATTGTCGGCGGAAAGGATATACCCTTCCTCTGCCTTTTCAAGAGTAACATTATTTGCATTCGAGCCTGAAACGTTTATGCTGAACCAGTCTGTAGGATAGTCTTCGTCCCAGGTCATGGACAGAGTGTAGTCGGAGCTTGCACTTTCAAGACCAATATATCCGATCTTGTCAAAGATTACCGAGCTTCCCGCCGCGGCACTTGCATTCAGGTCACAGAACTCATAATCCATAGAAAGATCCAGCTCCTGCGGGCTGTACTGCGTTATTTTATACGCCGACTCGCTGTCAAACAGATTATAGCCGGCTGTACCCTTGCTTTCACCGAGAACGATGAACGAATAGTCTGCAACTATCTCGCCTGCCTCTGCCGAGGTATTCATATAGGAGCCGCCGGGCTCATGCACCATTTTGGATACAGAGCGGTTCGAGGCTATCTTGTTTGCGTCTATTCTTGCAACATAACTGCCGTTATTCCTGATGACTTCATTGACTCTGTGCAAATAGCCACCGCAGTTGATCTCATTGACATCGGCGCCGACATAGTTGAAGCGCGCACCGTAAGCGGAACTGATACTGTCATTGCGATAGCCGGGTATCTCCCACTCATACGTGAATGGGTTGTAGTATATGAAATAGTCGGTATTTTTGTTCATTGAGCTGTTCGGGTCATATATCCATATCCTGCCGCCGTAGTTTTTTCCGTTGACCGCCCATGAGTTGCCTTCTTCATATTTGTATGCGACAATGGCATGACCGCCCCAGTTTTCTTTTTTGAACCCGATAAGAACAAGCTGCTGACTGTTCAGAAGCTTCTTTATGGTTTCGATGACATCCTTGTTGGACATATTCGGCACAGTACGGTACTGCTGCTGGATAACGTCCTTTACCTGGAGCATCTGATAATAGGTGATGAGTGAGCAGACATTGCTGTTCACCTTCGGCATATCAAGGGCATAAAGACATTTTGCACCGCTCTGATAATCCGAAGGGTTTACAAAGCCTGCCTTGGCAAGCAGCACCGTTGATGACATTCCGTAGCAGGCGCCCTTGAAAACGGTATCAAGCCATGCTGTATGCTCGGAATCACCTATGAATACGGTCTGAAACTCGGAATTTGTCAGGCTTTTGCTCAGCACATCAATATATTTTCTGCTGATCTGCTTTCTGTACGATATCCTGGAAAAATATCCAAGATAGGAACTGTTTATGAAATTCCAGTTGTCATAACCCCAGGTAAACGGCTCGGATTTTCCGATAATCGCAAAGGTCGCGGAGGCGCTGTCCTTGTAATTGCCTTTGCCTTTTGCGCTTACAAGAGCCATTCCTATGTTGGTGTTATTTGAATAGACGACGGAATAATCCGTGCCGCGCACAAGCGTTTTGCCATTGAGTGTGACCTCTATATCCGGTTGTTTTTTTCTGCCGTTATATATGAGGTTGGATGCCTTCACTCTGACAAACGCCTTCCTGACCGACATCGGCTGTATCGTGAAGCTTCTGGTGACAGTACCCGTATACTTCCCGATACCCTCGATCTTAACGCTCGCGTTGCCGGCATTGACGTTATCCGTGTATGTACAGGAGAAGTCAGTTCCCGCCCTGAGCTTTGTCTTGCCCTTCTGGATTGTGACCTCCGGTTTCTGTGCCTTTCCGTTATAGACTATGCCGTAGGACGTGTTGACGGTTATGAGCATATCGGCTATGGAGGGCTGGGGCGCAGATGTGATAGTAAAGGTCTTTTTTATCGAACCGCCGTAATTATTCTGTCCGGTGATCAGTACATAGGCTGTACCCTCGTTTACATTGTTTCCGTATTTCAGCGTATAGTCCTTATTGATGACGAGCGTTTTATTGCCGTCTGCAACAATCACTGCCGGAGTCTTCGCTGTACCGTCGTATTTATATGTGTCGGCTTCGAGGGTGATGCCAAGCGCCGTCACCTGTTTTTTATTTATCGTGAACAGAACCGACGCCTTACCGGAGTAGTTCCCTTTGCCAGTAACTGTAACACTGGCATCTTTGCCGGCATTGATATTGTTACTGTAGGTAACTGTGTAGTCTGTGTCCTTGACGAGGGTCTTGCCGTCAAGCGTCACGGTAACGGTCGGCTTGCACGGAGCGCCGTTGAACATGTAGCTCTGCCGACTTAACGTTATCTCAGCATCAGCAAGGGATTTCGCATTTATCGTGAACGGAACCGATGCCTTACCGGAGTAGTTCCCTTTGCCAGTAACTGTAACACTGGCATCTTTGCCGGCATTGATATTGTTACTGTAGGTGACTGTGTAGTCTGTGCCTTTGACCAAAGTTTTTGTGCCGTCCGTCACAGTAACTGCGGGCTGCATTTCTGAACCGTTATATTCGTACTCCATCTGAGATACGATAACAGTACAGTTTTCAATGGTCCTTTTCCATACAGCATACAGGGTCGTATCCTCTGTAAATGAAATAAGATCATTAGGAAAAAGTCCATGTTCAACTGAAACAGACTCCCTGCTCCATCCGTAAAAATTATATCCTGCTCTTTGAGGGATATAGCTGTCAGGAATGTATGCACTCTCTTCAGGATAGATACTGACAGGGTCAAGCATGCGTCCGCTTCCGTCATTCAAATCGAAAGAAACTACAAAATGCGAGCGTTCTTCCCAGTCTTCATAAAGTATATGGTTCATTGGAAGGGCAATCGGATCACCGTTGCTTACATATTTGTCTTCGATTTTCGTTATGTCATAGGGACTGTTGATATAACTATCTTTATGGTTCTCCCAATAGGCGTAGTATTGCTCAGATTCACTGGGAGAGCTTGCTGTAGAGGCAAGCATAGGATTGAAGCATTGTTCACTGAGAAGCGATTTGAATTCCTTGTTCACCGCCCATTGAGCCTCGCACCAGTCCCCGTATGTTTCCGAATTTAAATGCCGCAGTATCACTGCGGTGGGCACAAGCATGTCGTTGGCACATACCGTTCCGATGGCTATATCGTTGGTCTGATCATAATTGCTTGAAGCAAAGATCACGGCATTGACATCCGAACCGGCTGGAATAGTGTATTTATATATCCTGAACCCGTCACCCTCACTGACAAATTCGCATATTTCTTCATCAGATTTCCACTTGTAAACAGGATCGGGTTTTTTGAAGCTGACGACAGACAAAGATGAAGAACTAATACGATAAATGTAGTATATTGAATCGTCCCTGATCTCAGCAGCAACAGTCGAATGAGAAGATGTATCATTCTCACAGACAAAACTCACTCTTGTTGCATTTTCGGGCACTGATATTTTATACAAATTTTCATATTCTTTGTCTGTGGCACAGTATTCCATGGGAATACCAGGAAATGTATTACCGACTTCTCCCTGATCATTCAAGAATAAAGCGTATATATTTCCGTCGCCATGTGATTTCAAATAACCGGAGTTGTCCCAGAAATATATTACTTTGTCCTGAGAAGACTCATCATGCTCATTTATCTTCCAAAGATGGCAGTAAATTGCCGGATTTTCCGGATAGTAATAATACATGGAATCCGAATACCAACTGTAGGGAGCTTTGAAATAAATGTCCGTATCCTCCGCAAAATAGCTTGAATTTTCGTTTGTTCCGTTCAGCTTCCAGCCCTTAAAGTCATAGCCTGATTTTTTCAGGTCGTACAGCCCGCTGTATGCTTCCCTGCCGGTCATATCCAGGACAGTGCCGTCAGGATCAAGGGTCACAAGTGTACTCAGATTCTGAAAAGGCTCAAACGGGATATTCTTTGAAGCAGCATAGCTCTCTGCCGAGCTGTTTTTATTTCCCTTGAGGGTCAGACTGCCGCAGTCGTTGAATGCGCTGTCGTCTATGGTTATGCTGTTGTTGTATATTTTGACGGTGCTGAGCTTCCTGCATCGCCAAAACGCCCTTACTCCTATGTTTGAAACGCCTTTCGGAAGTATGACCTCGCTCAGGGATATACAGCCCTGAAATGCTTCGTAGGGGATCTCCGTGACCCCGTCGGGGATCATAACGCTTGTCAGCGCACTGCACATTGCGAATGCGTCCTGTGATATGATCTTAAGCGAGCTTGGCAGACTGATACTCTTGAGTGAACTGCATCCGTCAAAGCAGCTTACCCCTATAGTCTCCAGATAAGGGGGAAAAGAAACGCTTTCCAGACCTGAGCAGTAAATGAACATACAGCCCGGAAGAGATTTCAGATTACTTGGCAGCTTTGCATTCGTAATGGATTTACAGCCGTAGAAGCAATAGACACCAACAGATTCCACTGTGTTTGGAAGAAAAACACTTTCAAGAGCGCTGCAGTTGTAAAATGCACTTTTTCCGATAGTCTTGAGTCCGGAATTGAAGCTGACGGATTTAAGCCCGCTGCATGCTTCAAAAGCATGCTCTCCGATAACCTCAACACTTTTCGGTACCGTTATAGCCGAAAGCTTCGGACAGTATTCAAACGCCCAGATTCCTATTGATCTGACACTCTTTCCTATAGAGATGCTGCTCAGGGCTATATGATCAATGAAGGTATAATTGCCTATGGACGTTACTTCGTCTTTAATAACGACCTTCTTTATGCGCTCATCCTTCTGGTTCGCTGTTTTCCACGGGGCAGAATACTTAAAATCGTACATCTCCCCCGTGCCGAATATCGTGAGCGTACCCTCGTTGTCGAGCATATACTTTACATTCTCGCCGCAATAGCCGTAGTCTGCAAGCATTGAACAGACGGGCAGATCTTCTGCACTTATTGAATTCATCATTACCCTTTTTAATTCCTGAATATCAACATCATCAACCTTCCCGTCGCCGTTCAGATCAGCAATAATTCTCTGTTCTTCTGTAATTTCACTTTCACCGGATGCTAATTTTTTCATTACCAGAAGGTCATTTATATTATGCTCTCCGTCATCATTCATATCTCCGAATTTATAGGACCGCTTCATAGAAGAATTATATGTTTCGGCGGCATATGTGATGATCCCGGACGAGGCCGCCGTCCCGAACAGCAGTGCGGCTGTGACCGCAGCAGCAAGGACTTTCTTCAGATATATTCTTATTGTATTCACTTCAATCCCTCCCGTTTGATATTTCTTATCTTTATCCTCCTGCACGCTGCGCACTGAACAAATACAGTTTCTGCAGCAGAACAAATGCCTGCCGTTTATTTAATCTACCTGACCACACTGACCATGAATTTTTTATTTGCGACTGCTCCGCTGCTGTCCCTTGCCTTGACCATGATATCATAGTCAACGGCGGCGGCAGGCTTTATCGTTACGGCGGTGTTCGTGCTGTAGCTCTGTTTTGTAGTCCACGAGGTCTTATCGGACTTCTTGTAAAGCACGGCATATCTATAGCCGCCGGTACCGCCGGACGCCGAAGCCTTCACGGTGACGGAGCCTCCGAGCCTGATGCTTTTGGAGGATACGGTCGATTTGTTTGTCAGAGGGGCAGCAACAACATTGATCGTAAAGTATTTCTTGCTGATGCTTCCGGCGCTGTCTTTTACCTTCACGCAAATATCGTATACGACGGCGGCAGAGGGTGTGATCGTTATCCTCGAATTTGTTTTGTATTTCTGAACCGTAGACCAGGAAGAGGATGACGCTTTCTTGTAATATACCGCATATTCATAGCTACCTGTTCCGCCTGTGGCGTCAGCCTTGACAATAACGGATGAGCCCTTGCTTATCGAAGTCGCGGAGATTGTGGAATCGTTTTCGAGCGGCGCAATGACATTGACCGAAAAATATTTCTTATCGACATTGCCATTGCTGTCGCGAACCTTTACGCAGATGTCATATAATCCGGCTGATGCGGGCTTGATTGTTACCGTACTGTTTTCCTTGAAGCCCTGCACCGTTAACCATTTTGAGGATGAGTGCTTCTTGTAAAGCACCGCGTATGTATAGCCGCCGGAACCGCCTGTTGCAGAAGCACTCACCCTGACAGAGCCGCCCTTTTTGATGTTCTGAGCGGAAAGAACAGAATTGTTCTCCAGGATGCTGTAGGTACCGAGCTTCGTTTCATACGTGCCGTTGCCGTCCGTGTCCGCCTTCAGACCGAGAGTACAGCTGTCAGTTTCGTAGATGAATAAGGACTTATACTTTGTTGAGGAAAGTCCTGCCGTTACCGTGTCAATACGGTTGTTCGCCCATATTTTCAGGTTCCTGATACTGTCAGCCCTGAGAATATAGCCGTCTGTCCCCTTTTCGAGCGATACGCTGTCTGCATCCGTGCCGGAAATTCTGATAGTGAACCAGTCCGTGGGATAGTCCTCGTCAAAGGTCATAGAGACGGTATAGCCGGAATTTTCACAGTCAAGTACGGCACGGCCGTTATTATCGAATATTACCGAATTGCACGAATCTGCTCTTGCGGAGAGATCGCAGTATTCGTAGTCGATACTCAGATCAAGCTCTGCGGGTATGTCCTGGGACACCTTATATGCCGAGCTGCTGTCATAGAGGTTATATCCCATTGTTCCGGTGCCCTCTCCGGCAAGAATGTATGAATAATCGGCAACGATCTCACCGGGGGCGGATGCAGTGTTCATATAAGCGCCGTTTCCGGAAGGGGCTGCCGATACCTTATTGACACGACCGTCGCCGGATAATTTGTGTGCGTCTATCCTGGCAACATAATCTGACTGAGAATTGTTGAAGCTCTTGTTTACGCGGAAAAGATAGCCGCCGGAATTGATATCATCGACGCTTGCCCCGTAATAGTTGAAGCGCGCGCCTGCACTCGAGCTGATATCAGAATTCCGAGCATAGCCGGGTATAGTCCAGCTGTAATTGTCGGAAGAGTTGTAATAGATGAAGAAATTCTCATTTTTCGATATTGATTCGTTAGGGTCGTATATCCATATCCTTCCGTTGTAGGTCTTTCCGTTCTTTATGTGTATGTCGTTGTCATAGCCGTAGGCGACAATGGCATGGCCACCCCAGTCTTCCTTTTTGAAGCCTATGAGCACGAGAGAATTTTTATCCAGAAGCTCCCTGATGCCTTTTATTACGGCCTCGTTGCTCATCATCGGGACTTTTTTATACTGCTGCTGTATAACGCTCTTCACCTGTATCATATGATAATATATGATAAGAGAACACAGCTTTTCGTTGTATTTCGGATAATTCAGATCATAGATATATTTTGCTCCCGTCAGGTAGTTTTCAGGATTCAGGAAGCCGGCCTTTGCAAGGAGTGCAGTCGATGCCATCCCGTAGCAGGCGCCATGAAAGGGCTCATCGAGCCATGCGCACTTTTCGCCGTTCCCGATAAATACCGTCTGAAATTCCGTATTTGTCAGAGTGTATTTGTTTGCAAGCACATCCAGGTATGCCTTGCTCATCATACTGCGGTAGGTCATTTTAGGGAAATAACCGAGATCCGAGCTGTTTATGAAATTATAGTTATCCTGTCCCCAGACAAAATCCTTTTTTCCGGAAACGATCGCGAATTTTCCGTATGCCTGTCCAGTAAAGTTGTTTTTGCCTGTTATAGTCACTATCGAAGTTCCGATATTGGTGTTGTTTGAATAGGTTACCGAAAAATCAGTTCCCCGTGCAAGCGTCTTTCCGTTCAGTTTCACGGTAATGCCGGGAGTTTTTACCCTTCCGTTGTATATGATACTGTCCTCTGCCACGCTTACAGACGCTTTCGCAATGCTCATAGGCAGGATCTTAAAGCTTTTTGTGACAGTACCTGTATACTTCCCGATCCCCTCGATCTCAATGCCCGCGGTGCCCGCATTGATATTGTCCGAATAAGTACATCTGAAGTCCGTGCCCTCCTTCAGCCGGGTCTTGCCCTTCTGGATTATAACCTCCGGCGTCCTGGGCTCACCGTTATAGACAATCCCGAATGATGCGTTGACCGTTATCAGCAGATCGCTTATAGAGATTTTTGGTGGCGGTTCAATAGTGAAGCTCTTTTTTACGGCTCCACTGTAATTTCCGTTTCCTTTGACAGTGACGTATCCGATACCCTCGCTGATATTATCCGAGTACGCAACAGTAAAGTCGGTTCCCTGCGTGAGCTTTTTAGTACCGTTAGTCACCGTCACCATCGGAGTTTTCGGATTGCCGTCGTATGTATAAGTGTCGGATTCGAGAGCAATACCGAAAGGTGTTATGGAAAGAGGCGATATTTTGAACGGTTTTTCGACTGAGCCGTTGTAATTTATGCGACCATTCACAACGACTTTGGCAGTACCGGCATTGACATTGTTGCTGTATACGACGGCATAATCCTCAGTTGTGAGGGCTTTGCCGTCAAGGGACACGGTGACGGTCGGTTTCTTTCTCTCACCATCGTATGTGAACGAACCTGGCTTTATCGTCAGAACAGCATTTTCGAGCGATCTTCTGCCGATGGAAAAGGGCTTTGACTGTTCGCCTGTATAGTTGTTTATACCTTTGACAGTCACCCTGCCGGTACCGGCACTGATATAATCGGAATAGCTCAGGGTGTAGTCCGTGTCCTTGACAAGCGTTTTCGTTCCGTCGGTCACTGTGACTGCGGGCCTTTTTTCGCTGCCGTCGTAGGTGAATACGGTCTGTGAAAGGGTGATCGTCAGGGAGGCAGCTGAACGCTTATTGATAGTATAAGGTATTCGCGCGGTATCACCATAGCTTCCTGTACCATTAATGACCGCATAGGCAGTCCCGGCTTCCGTATTGTTTTCGTAGCTCAGGGTATAGTCCGTGCCCTTGACAAGCGTTTTCGTTCCGTCGGTCACTGTGACTGCGGGCTTCTTTTCGCTGTCGTCGTAGGTGAACACGGTCTGCGAAAGGGTAATCGTCAGGGAGGTGACTGATATTTTTTCTTCGCTGAGGGCTTTGAATGGTATGCCGTTATCGTTTGCGTAGGTTTCCGCGCAGCTGCCTTTTTCGCCGGAGACGGTAAGGTCATCACAGCCTTTGAACGCCTCGCTCCCTATGCTTGTGACACTTGCGGGGATAACTATCATCTTAAGCCCCTTACACATGCGGAACGCACAGCTTCCTATGTCTGTTACACTGTCCGGCAGGTCTATATGTGTAATACCAGTACAGAAGTAAAACGCATAGTCGGCTATATATTCTATGCCCGAAGGTATCGTTAATGAGGTAAGCCCTGAGCATCTCTCAAAAGCAGCTTGCCCTATATTTGTTGCTTTTTGGGGTATCGTTACGGACTTAAGGCTCTGGCAGCCTTCAAACAGGCCGTCTCCGATACTCGTTATACCGTCCGGTATCCTTACTTCTCTGAGACTTGAACATTCTGCAAAGGTACCGTTTCCGATATAGCTCACACTGTCGGGTATTTTTACCGACACTAAATTTGTACAATTCTTGAATGTTCCATAATATGAATATATAACGCCTGACGGTGTTACACCGATATCAGTAACTCCATCCGGTATCGTCACGGACACAAGGTCAGTGCAGTCATTGAACGCTGCATATCCGATCCTCTTCACTATTTTTTCGTCTATCTCCCCCGGAACAACGACCTCCGCATCATTCCCCTTGTATTTGGTTATTGTGATAAAGCCGTCCGAGCCGGTCTCATATTCAAAGTCACTTGCGTTGTTTTCTTCAATCGCATCAAACGGTATACTGTTTTCTTCTGCGTAGGTTTCGGCGTAGCTGCCTTTTACACCATGAATAGTAAGATTTTCGCAATCCTTAAAAGGAGCTTTTATTTCTGTTACACTATCAGGTATAGTTAAGCTTTTTATGTTTTTGCATCCCTCAAATGCTGATGAAGAAATAGTTTGTGTTCCATTGGGTATGACATATTTCGAACCTTGGTATGATGTTCCGCAAACAATGAGCGTTTTTTTATCGGAACTATATACAACACCATTATCACTGCTGTAACATTTATTATTTTTTCCGACTTCTGTCCACTCCAGATCATTGCCATAAAATAGTTGGACAGGTACATCTTCCATGCTGCTGCCGATATAAATTTTTTTCAGGCTGTCTCTTGTATCATCATAAAAAAGCGGGTAATCGCCACCATAGCTTCCAAAATAATATGACAAAGAAAAGTTTGCGTCATCACTCATTGAAAGCACTTCAAGATTACTGCATCCTTTCAGCAGCCAAATTAACCCATGCCCATCCAATCCTGATCGTAAACTGCCAAGATATATTTCCTTTAAGTTTGTACAATTATAAAAAGTGTCAGACTCAGCATATAACAGGCTATCAGGTAATATGACATGAGTTATATTCTGATTTTCCTGAAAAACATTTTTTGATATTGCTACTACCGGTTTTCCTCCTAACTTATCAGGAATATGTATTTTAGATGAATTTCCATAATACCACTCTACAATAACTCCGCTGTCATCATATTCGCAGAACTCGAAGTCAGATTCAGCATCGATCGGAATTTCTTCCATCAAAGGATATGAGCGTGTGGAAGTCTCTGCTTTGACAGTTTCAGAGGTTACATCATACAAAGTAAAAAATAATCCGAAAGCGATCACCACTGACAAAATCCACGACACAGACTTACTGAATACCTTCTTTTTCACGTTTCTTCCCTCCCTGCCTTTATATGCTTCCATTTTAAGGACGGCACTCTACCCTTAAAGGACAGAGTACCTTTTTCCGTTATTCTTTGCAAATTTCTCGGCCGCACTGCCCGCCTTGCAGTATATCGTGAGATTATCGCAGCCGTCAAAGGCTGTCGGGTCAATATCGGTGACGCTCGAGGGAATAACTATCTTTTCGAGGCTAACGCACCCGCTGAAGGCATTGTCCTCGATGACAGTCAGACCTTCGGGAAGGGTAAGCTCCTTAAGAGAAATGCAGTCAGAGAAAGCACAGAATCTGATTCTCTCAAGCGAGGACGGAAGCTTAATGCTGACAAGAGCGCTGCATTCCGAAAAGGCATAGCCGCCTATATCGGTTATGGTGTTTGCAAGCTCCACGCCTGCAAGCTGACCGCAGTAGGTAAAGGCATATTCTCCTATGTATGTCACTCCCTTTTTCACTACCGCATTCTTGACTGTCATATCATCGGCAAAGGGGGATGCTTCCTCATAGTCGTACATCTTACCGCTGCCGCTTATTGTCAGGATACCCTGGGTGAATCTGTAGGTAAGCGACTCTCCACAGTTGCCTGTAAGCACCTGGTCAGTCTGAGTCTCTCCGACGACCTCAAGCTTTATCAAGGCAGACTTGCCCCCGTAGCTGACGGTCACGTTTTTCGTACCTGCTGATGAGGAATCAAAGCCGGATATCAGGCATTCGTTACCGGTAATATTTTTTTCTGAACCATCATCATAGACGACCCTGACAAGCATGCCTGTCATATCGGGAAGATTCCCGATTCTGTACTGCTTCTTTGAAGGCTCGCTGACTATCGTCAGGGAAGCGACCGTTTTTGCAGGCGGCGCGGATACGAGCTCCGCGCCGCTCTGGGATACACCATCATCAGGCTTCTGCTCGTTTCCGCTCGGAGAAGGCTCGCTGACAACCACGGGCTTCGACGTTACCACAGACGGCTCCGAAACCTTTGCCGGCTCGGAAACCGGGGTATATACGGACCGTTCTTCAATTGACGGCTGCTTTACGGAAGGCTCCGGAGAGCTTACCTCCGTCTGCCCGTCAGAGGACTCGTCGGAGGTCGTTTCTGCGGAAGTTTCTTCATTGACTGAGCTTTCACCATCAGGGGAGGTCTCAGACTTACTGCCCGGAGAGGTCTTAATGACGGACGCCTTCCCAGCATTCGTGTCCGCGCCGTCCACCTTGGACGAAACGCTGCCCGAAGATTCTTTTATCAGACCCTCCGATACGGAAGCGCCGGATATCTCCGCGTCTGCGGGCACTGTAGAAACGCTGCCGCCGTTCCCGGCAATACTGATAGCGATGCCCCCCGCAATAACCGCAATAACCGCAATGCACAGCGCCGCGATACAGGCGGCAATTACGACTCTGCCCCTGCCGCCGGGTATGTCTTTTCCACCGTTTTCCGACGTCTTCTTCTGATCTCTATCGTCGGCAGGGGGAAATACCTCAGTTATGCTGTCATGTCCTAGACCTTTGCCCAGACCGGCAGGCGGCACGGGGAACGGTCCTGACGCAGGCGGAACTATCCGGAATGTTTTTGTAACAGAGCCCATATAACTTTTCCCTTGTCCGCGTATCTCCGCGCAGCCCTGCCCTGCGTTTACGTTATTTCTGTAGCTTACGGTGTAATCCCTGCCGTAAATAAGCCGCGATGTGCCGTTTCTGACAGTGACCTCCGGTCTTTTTTCGGTACGGTCGTATACAAATTCCTCCGGAGAGAGGGTGATTTCCAGCCCGGAAACCGGGATCGGCTGTAAAACGACGCGTCCTCTGTCCGGGACAATATCGGGTTCGTATGCACCGACGGCTGCATCCCCGGAAACCCTTGATATATCCGGCTCAAGCGTTCCCGACTCATACGCTCCTGACACTCGCCGGGTATTTTTAAGAAGCTCCCTCTTATCCTCATCGTCAAGCACAAACAGCGTCATTATCTTTTTCGGTTCCTCCATGCCGATCCCCTCCTCTGTTTTTTCCCTTCCGGAATTATTATTTTCTTTATTTGTGAATATTCCTTTATTATTATACCACTTCAGGAAAATTTTTACAACCATTTACAAAAGCCCTCATAGAAATATATGGGGGCTTTTGGGCTGTGCGTGAAGCATAATACTGTCAGCTCAGAGATTCATCGTAAAATTCGCTTAAGGCTTTGTCTAAAACGTGTTGTAATTTTTCCCATAAATTACATACGCTGTTCAACTGGCTGATATACAGTCTATCAAACGGTTCCTCTGAGTTTTTGCAAGCCGTGCGATATCCAATTTTAGATTTTTCATAATAGCTTTTTTTGTCTATGACTCGGTAATTGTATTCACTCAGCTTGTCATAGTTATTGTATCTTTTGCATATATCCACCAGCATCTCTTCAGGAAATCCGATCTCACAAAGCCTGATAAGCGATTCCATAAAATCTATGCCTTTATCCCCCGGCGGCTCAAATTCTTCTGCGAGCGGAAAAGCTTCAATATACTTGTTGAGTTCGAGCATTATATCAGCAGCGCTCTTCGACTTATTATCGATCTCGATCGTTACATCTGGATTTTTTTCAAGCACTCTTCTGAGGAACAATACAAGCTCTATATTGAACGGGATCTCCTTCTGAGTAAATTTTTTATACAGGTCAGTTGTCATATTCTTAAGAAATTCCGTCTTGTCCCCGCTGTCATCGCTGCCAATGCTGTCATAATCGCAGCGATAATCCTCAAGCATTGACAGCAGACTGTTTTTCTGTGTGCTGAACTCTTCATTTCTGAATAACGGCAGTCTATTGGCTTTGGCATTAACTGAAAGCTTGCTGTAGATCTCTGTGCTCTTTACAGGGTCTTTTTTCAGAAGAAGCCTTTTCTCTCCCGAAGCATTATAAAGCACGGTATTGTTCTGATAAAGAAAATACAGCTCCTGAAGCGCATATATATTATTCTTATCCGCAAGCTTTTCAAGCGCTCCGAGTCTTTCGACAGTATTGACAGGATAATATTCTGTCACCGATATAAAATCGTCCCTTTGCAGGCGGATATTTATATCGCTCTCGTTGGTAAGCCCCGAAAGATGTCCGCTTTCGCTGTTCTTCCGGATAAATTCTTCCCTGTCAGTGCTCGCAAGTATAAGGCAGTAAAGATAATAAACGGTGAGCTCAAGCGTGTCCGTCTTACCCTCCGCACTGGGGATATATGAAAGAATATCCCTCAGCTTATCACAGGCTTTTTCACTTATCCGGTCTATTCTTTCCATTCCTGACTTGTTCATCACTATGAGAATACTCTCAAGATAATACAGGTAAAACTCCCTGTGACTTATATAATGGTCATATATCTTTTTACGGTCTCTCGTGTAAGTATAGGCTTGATCAATATCTTTATATTTGTATATCACTCTGTCACTTACTCTGATCTGATTAAGTCCGGAGTCGGAGTATTCGTTTTCTCTGGTGCTGTAATCACTATCAAACTCTTTTTTGAATGTGTCGGAAATTATCTTGGTCACTTCGAGCCTTAAATTTTTCAGAAGCTGCGTCGCTGTACATGCTTCCGGTGCGCTGTTTCTCAGAGCTGTGATGCCGTCTTTTATACACTGATAGAAGTCATTCTCGGCGTTGGAGCGATTAGTAAAAGCATGTGTTATACTGCAATCGATGTATGTTTCGCAGGAAACGGCAGGTCCGAAAAAAACCTGCTGAAATGTTGTATTGTCTGTTCTCTCATTTTTCTTGCCACCTGTATTTTCATCGTTCTTTGAATTCCCGCATTCAAACGCATCCTGAACGTATCAGAAGCGTTTTTAACAGCATCATCCACCACAATACACACCCCCTTATTTCTGAACCCCGTCCTGCGGAGCTTTCTTTCCAAGCACCTTTCCAAGCCCCGTGCCGTATTCCTTTACGGTTGTACCGCCGGTGATGCCGTCATCCCAGACGCTCACTTTCAGGATACCGCTTTGAGTAAGCTCCATACGGCAGGTCACGTGCGTACCCCTTGGAACAGGCCTTCTGAATGAATGGACAATTTTTATGTCCTTATATACACCATCCTCAACATTTACGATATAATCATCATCCTCGGTAATATTGGGCACTTCGTAGATTCTGAACTCAACGGAATTCTGATTATCGTGCCGTGTGGAAAAGTGACTTTCTATTGAGTAAGGCAGCTGTACCCCTGCGGGTATCTCCACATTGAGTACCTGCCTGCCCGCTTCTTCATCATAGCATTCAATCGCATAGGCAAAATTGACCCAGCTTGAGATCTCCTTGCTCTGAGCGTAAAAGGTACATCCGTTCATGATCGCAGTACTGGGCTCGCGTACAAATATTCTTTTCATCTGAGCCTGCTTCGGGAATTTCTTTGCAATGGCATTCGCAATGATCGGGGAGTTTGAGCTGCCGCCGACAAGCACTATCGGGAAATCACCGTCAAGCCTTCCGCATTTTTTTACGACCTCATAGCATTTTCCCGCTATCACTGAGGTTATTCCCTCCGCCGCATTTTCAGGTAATGTCGCAAAATAGTTTAATAAAGAAAGCAGATGTGGTATAATTAGAAAAAAATGTTGGAGATGAAGATATGGTTTACGAAAAAGTATTGTGTCCATATTGCAAAAGCGATAAAGTGGTAAGATATGGAAAGAATAGTACGGGAAAACAACGCATGATGTGTCAAAATCATGAATGCAGCCATAAAACATTTCAGTTGGAATACAGCAACAACGCAAGTAAACCTGAAACAAAAGAAAAAATAATTGATATGGTTATGAATGGTTCGGGAACAAGAGATACAGGCCGAGTATTAAAAATCTCACCTAATACAGTAACATCAGTTTTAAAAAAACAAAAGATTTCCCGAAACAAGTAAACACAAATTTCCTTGAAACATTAAAATCCGGAGAATCCACAGAAATAGATGTTTATATCGAAACACCCGCCGAAATGGACGAAATGTGGAGTTTTTATCATGATAAAAAACATCAAGTATGGCTTTGGTGGGCAGTGGATCATAAAACCAATACACCTCTTGCCTATACATTTGGAACAAGAGAGTATAAATATTTGGATGAACTCTTGCAATTGCTTTCCGAATTTCATATCGGTACAGTTTACGCTGATAATAATTTTGCTTACGACAGCAGGATTTCTCCCGATAAACTTGTTACTGGAAAAAGAAATACGCAACAAATTGAAAGAGATCATCTGACATTAAGAACACGCATAAAACGGCTTGCACGTAAAACAATCTGCTTTTCAAAAGATCTTGAAATTCATAAAGCTGTGATAGGTACCTTCATCAACATATTCTTTTTCGGTCATACCTTTGATTTATCAACTATTCTGTGACATAACCCAAATTTACCCGTTTTGTTTCAAAAGTAGCTGTGTGCGAGCTTTTTCTCTTGTATCATCGCTCTCATCATAGCCGTCATAGGGTGCCTTCGGATCATGGTAACGCTTTGTAAAGGGTGTGCATTTTTCTTTTCTGTGTGCAAAGACAAAGTCCAGATCATCAGTCCAGCCCGTATGTCCCGTGATTACTACTATACGGCGATTTCTTGATCGGATATTTTTCTCAAGCTTTTCAAGCGAGCGAAGGGACAGTTTGTTATCCTCCGCCAGTGTGCTGATAAAGCTGTAGCCGCCGTCCGCACCGAACCATATTGTATCTCCTGTAAAAAGATATGTGTCATCAATCAGATACACCATATGTCCCCATGTATGACCCGGCACCAAAATGCTCTCTATTTTGATGTCACCTATGTTAAATACCTGTCCGCTTTTTAGCAACACTTTCCGGTTATCCATCTTGACCATCGGAAGTTTATACAGCCCGTGGATAACTTTTCGTCTGATTTCACCCGTAAGATAGCGGTTTTCAATATCTCCGATATAAACCATTGCGTCACGAAACAACAATTCACTGTCCTGCTCCAATGCTCCGACATGATCTGTATCCTGATGCGTGATAAGAATATGCTGAACAGATGCCGGATCAATGTCAAGCCACTCCATCTTTTCCGCCAGCCGTTCGTAGTTATATCCTGCATCGATCATGATAGTCGTACCGTTTTTGGTGTAAAAGAAGATATTGGCTACCCATTCTCTTATACAGGTCACATACTCATCTATTCTTCCTGTGTTAAGGGGCTTGAATATCGCTCTTCCACGAAACATCGCACTCATTGATTTTTTCTGGTGTTCCGAATCTTTTCTTGCCATATCAGTTCTTTCCTTCCGAATATTTTTGTGCCAATACTGTGATCCACGGCTTGCTCTCATGATGGTCAGTCTTTACTGCTGAAAAGCCTGCACTTTCCAGAGCTTTTTCGATATCTTCGGCGGTATACAGCTTCATACCTTCGATCATTTTCTCAAATTTTTTGCTGCCTTCATCAAGTCCGTCCGATTCGTTGACGATCATAAAACATCCATCCGGCTTCAGAACTCTGAAAACCTCTGCAAAGCATTTTTCAAGCCCTTGCCAGAAGTAAATCGTTTCAAATGCCGCTGCAAGGTCATAATTGTTTTCATCGAGCGTCAAGTGGGATACATCTCCCTGCTGTACAACGCACCGTCCTGCTGATATTGCCTCCTTGTTATAAGCCGTTGCCTGCTCAACAGACAGTGGCGAGTAATCAATAGCTGTGACATTAGAGTTGGGATACCGTTTCAGAAGCTCTGACGCATTTCTTCCGCCTCCGCAGCCTATATCCAGAATTTGCTTCGGAGCTGTCACCTGCAGATGACTCATGCCCCAGTCAGCTATTTTTGCATGACCGGAATTCATTCCCTTTATCATCATTTTTCCGAGAAATCCTTCCGGCCTTCTTGTCTGATTGATGTAGTTCTTAAAAAGTCCCATAATGTTTCTTTCCCTTCAAAATTTTTTTCGTTTCATATCTTTATTTTCTCCCCACCAGTATAGCCGAGCCGGAAAGCGCCATCCATTTTGCCTCAAAGGGTGACATGAATTTTCCGTCTGTCGTGTCGATCAGTTCCACGCTTTCATAACCCATGCCTTTGAGCTTTTCCACAAAGGACTGCATATTGCCGTATTTTGACTGTGACATAATATCGTGTATAGCAAAGCAGCCGCCCTTTTTCAGAACACGAAGTGTTTCAAGAAGAATTGCCTGCCTGTCCTTACTGGGAATATTATGATAAACATAATTGCTCATCACAGCATCAAAGCTTTCATCGGAAAAGTCAAGCTTCAAAGCATTACCCGACTGAAACTGCACATTCGTTACCCTCTCCGCTTTGGCGTTGCTTTCACACAGGGCTTTGCTGAAGGACGCATATTCCTTGCCCCAACGGTCAATTCCGATGATCTGTGCATCGGGATTTCTTTTTGCCGCCGCAATCGTCAATGCACCGCTTCCGCAGCCGACATCAAGCCCTTTTCCGCCTTTTGGAATAGTGACATATGCGGCGGTACCTTCGATTATTTTTCGTGACATCTGCCTTTTGCCGTTATAGGAAAAGGCATTGTACATCAGGTACATCCATATTGTTACACCGGACAGCACGACAGCCAATATCAGGAATACGATAAAAAGAATCGTTTTCAGTATTCCCTGCGGCAGAATCGGTGACAGACCGAATATCAGGAACAGTATCAGGCAAGCGATTGCTCCGCATAAAAAGCCAAGCACCATACCTTTGGGCATCCAGTTTTTGTAATCAGGTTTCATATCTGATCCACTCCTTTGATTGATTATTTTGATTTTGTTTCAAGCTGCATTTTCTGTACTTTGGGCATCATAACAAGCAGACCGTCCATCATCCAGATATTTCCCAAGCTGATCCACCCTGTGGCGAGTGCGTTTGTCAGAGAATGATCTCCCG
>Ga0326511_10000955_pt1 | contig 24800 bp, 49 predicted proteins | sample 0_2496_0518_D_FD_203701 | JGI IMG/M metagenome (GOLD analysis project Ga0326511, IMG submission 203701) | Bovine rumen microbial communities from UC Davis, California, United States - 0_2496_0518 | ecosystem: Host-associated > Mammals > Digestive system > Stomach > Rumen | place: USA...
GGTTGAAACGGGTGACAGGGCGTCAGAGATCATACAGGAAACCCGCATCAATCAGACCACCACGGAGATTTCGCTTTTGGCAGAAACCTCAGCACGGCTTGGGGATGAATTGATTGCAACCCGGGCACAGCTTTCCGTGACAAACAATGCGATTATCTCTGAGGTGAGCCGTGCCACGAGTGCAGAAGATGAGTTGTCCACACAGGCAAGCCGGATTGAGCAAAAAGCGGACAATATCACCTTGGGTGTAACACCTGCCGGAGCGTTGAAAACAGTTGGGAGCTATATCAGCATTTCCGGGGATTCCATCGTACTGGCTACTGGTGGCAAATTGATCGCCTCCGCAGATCAGATTCAGATCGGCACGGGGACGCTTGAATCCGCACTCGCCAAAAAGGGCGATGTGACAAACAGCATCCAACAGTTCTACCTTTCCACCTCCAACACAACATTGAGCGGTGGATCATGGGCAGATACGGCACCTGCATGGACGAATGGGAAGTTCATGTGGATGCGGACGAAGGTTACCCATGCAGACGGCTCTACCACGTATATGCCATCAACAGGCGGTGTGTGCATTGCAGGCGCAACGGGCGCAAGCGGTGCGGCAGGCGTTGGAGTGCGGAACATCACGGAGCATTACCTTGCCACGAGTGCGAGTAGTGGGGTGACGAAATCCACATCCGGGTGGACAACATCGATTCAGACGATGACCGCCACGAAGAAGTACCTGTGGAATTATGAGTCTATCGCGTACACGAGCGGAACAACGGCTGATACCACGCCCGTGATCATCGGCACATACGGGGACAAGGGGGACAAGGGTGACCGGGGAACCAACGGCACAAACGGCACCAACGGGCAGAGCGTTACGAGCATCGAAACCCGGTATTACCTGCATACCTCCTACACCAATGCGCCGTCAGCGGCATGGAGCAACTGGAGTACCACGCCTCCTGCGTATCAAGCCGGGAAATACTACTGGACTTGGACTAAATCCTTCCTCGCCAATGGCACGGAGATCGGCTCTGTCAAGGTTAGCGAACTGGGCGTGAATGCGGCGTATGACCGGGCGGCAGATGCGGAGGAACTGGCACAGGCGATCATTGATGGATCGCAGACGGCTATGTATTCCTCCAACATCTCCAACACGGGCGTTTTCATTGATGATGAGACTTTGCACGTTACCGCTCAAGGAAACATGTACGTTGATTCCGGCGGTGCCTTGATCATTCGTTCGTCAGCCTCCACGGAGCAGAATCCGCAGAACACGCTTGTGATGAACGCATCCGGGATCACGATGCAAGCGGCAGGGAATATCACGATCAAGAGCAACTCGTCCACGAACGCCGTGAAACTGGACAAGAACGGCATCAGCATTGAGACGGGCGGTACGCTGAAATGCTCTGCTGACAAACTGGTGCTTGGCACATCCGGTGGGAGCAACATCACGTTGAGCAGTAGGCTTGATTCCATCAGCCTTTCCGTGGAGGAAGCGGCAACCAACATCGCTCCGGCATATGATAACACCCGGATTCAGCAAAAGGGCGAGATCGTAAGCTACAAGGGCAAGATATACAGGTTCAAAGAGGCATTTCCAAAGGGTTATACGTTCCCGTATGACAAGGTGGATGAGATCACCGACACGGAGTATACGAAGGATTATGTGGCAGACAATGCCTATGTCATCCGCTCCGGCATCGATATCAAGGCGGCAGGCATTGAGATCACTGGCGGCAAGTACATCAAAATCAAGGCCGGATCAACCGAAAAGCTGACCCTTGATGCAAATGGGATCATCATGGATACCGCAGGAAAATTCAAGCTGACCGCAAAGGATGGAGACAACTCCTCCATCATGTTCGGAACGAGCCAAGCCAATGCGACATTCAGCGTTGGTGATGCAGGAAACGTGCGATGCCATGATTTGCAGGTGACGGGCAATCTTACGGTTGACGGGAGCGGACTCCCCCGGATCGTGGTTTCTCAATCTGAGCCGAGTGACGGATCAAACGTGATCTGGTTGCAACCCACAAGCGGTGCGCTGAAAAACATCAACTACCGCCCGGATCATCTCACGATGGATGAGCCGGGAGGATTGGGGTATTACAGAGACTTTGAAATCCCCTACACAGCGCAAGAGTATGTCAGCGGAGACAGTCTGTACTACGGCATCCGGGCAAGGCTCCAGTTCTACAACATGTCCGGGTATGCGAACCACAGTTTTCGGGCGAGAATCTGGAACGGGCAGAATTACGAAATCCTTGCCACGGAAACGCTGACAGTGGGACAATGGGCAACGATTACCATCGATCACATGGATACCACGGCGAGAGCCATTCCGCTGTCATCAACAGGTGGGAGCATTTGGATCAGATTGGAGACAACGGCTCCCGGATCGGTGGCAATGCTACTCAACGAAGACATGGTAATCAAATACCGCAACACATCGTCCGGTGCATTTAGTGCCTGCACCGTTCGATACAAGCAATAAGGAGGGAGAGCATGATCAAGACCACACAGGGGGATGCGGTGACGGCATACAAAGCCATCACCGCCCTCCGACAGCGAGTAAGGGGAAAGGAGGCGTTGGCTCTGCATCACCTCAAACGGGTGTTGCAGGAAAACATGGATTTCCAAGCAGAGGAAGAGGAGAGGTTGATCTCAGAATATGGAGCAAAGATCATCCCCGGTGGCATGGTGACCATTGAAGATGCTGAAAAGCGAATGGCATTTCAAGTGGCACACAAAGCCTTGCAGGACACGGAATGCGAGGTGGATGCGGAACCTGTGACCATCAGCATTGAGAGCAACCCGGATGTTACCTTGGAAGAAATTGAGCAACTCGACCCCTTTGTGATTTTTGAATGAGAGGTGAAAGGAATGGCAACCACAAAAACGATTCAACCCACGGGCGAAACCATCACGATTCCTGCAATGACGGACAGACCGGATGCATCTGTGTTCTCAACGGATGTCAGCCGGATCACGGATGCCGTTAATTCGCAAAATCAGTCTTTGGAGAAATTGCAAACTGCGACAACCATCCCATCAAATACGAATATCAAAGACTATTGCGATTCGCTTTCTGTTGGCACTTATTGGGCGGTACTTGGCTCTTCATCTACTGCATTAAATCAAGGTGGCCCGGTTGCTAATGCTACGATTCTGTTCATTTCAAAATACGCAAGTGAGCATATACAGATTATCGCCGTTCCGTTTCAACGGGATAATTATACGATGTATATCCTCAAAAAATATGGCGGAACGTGGGGATCAAATTGGATTGAGCTTGCAAGAGATAAATTCAAAGTCGGTGATACATTTTCGTTTAATGGAGCACAGGTGCTTATACGTTCATTGACCGACAAATCAGGCCTTTACTTTAACTACAGACTGCCAAAGGAATGCGAATCAAATGTCACTTCTTTCACGGTGAATTTGACCAACAATTCATCCATATGGAGCTCAAGCGGTAATATTGGATTAATAAGCCAAAGCTCACAAGCATCAAATATCAGCTTAAGAAATAATAAGGTTTTGACATTTTCCTTGCCAACAACAGGAACGATTCCAGACAATAATTTGTTCGGCGTTTGCGAGTTGAACGCAACCATTACGTTCACCTAAATTACACAGGAATCTCATTTAAGAAAGGATGGTAAACAATGGAAAACTATTTCTTCATCGTAACAAGGATTTTTTACAAGGGGAATGTGGAGACTCACAGCGTTCAGATTTTTGCGGACAGGCGGCAGGCAACTCAGCGATTCTACAGCATTATTGCCGCAGACCTTGCGGACAATGACATCACGTATCAGTACGCAACCATTACGGACAGCAACGGGAGTAACATCCTGTCCCCGGTGGTTTATAATCGCCGGACTGTGGAAGAATAAGTTCGACAAAGGGGAATTTGTCGAACTTATGAAAAGCGGTGCCGGAGTCAATCTCCGGGTAAATGTCCAATTCGCTGTGCAAGGAAACAGCCGCATTAGAGGTGTTTAACATGATATCTGCATGGTGGCTAATCCCTGCTGTTTTTGTTGGTGCGTTGGTTGGGGTTTTGATGATCGCTCTCTGCAATGCATCATGGAAGGATGATGATTGATGTGGGTTATTGCTGTGGTTCTGATGGCGGTTGGAGCTGTTGCAGGGTTTCTCGTTGGATTCGCCTTTGGACAGGAGGAAAGATGATATGAACACATACGCACAGGTAGCCGCATTGCTCGACAAGTGTCGCACAGAGGGCAAGACGAAAGCGGAAATCATTGTTTCCCTTGCCGAAGCCTGTTTGGGGTGGTCTTACGTGTGGGGCGGCTACGGACAGCAATGCACTAAATCCAACCGGGAGAAGTACGCAAACCGCACGGTCTGTCCGTCCGGTGAAGCTGATGCGATCCGCAAGAAGTGCCAACGGCTCCGGGCATCCTCGCCGAAGGATACGTGCGCCGGGTGCAAGTGGTATCCGGGCGGTGTTACGCTGTTTTTCGATTGCCGTGGGTTCACGAGGTGGGTTCTCGCTCGTGTAGGCGTTACGCTTGCCGGAGCCGGAGCAACGAGCCAATGGAATACCGCCTCTAACTGGGCAGAAAAGGGCGTTATTGCCGATATGCCGAAGGACAAAATCTGCTGTGTGTTCAAAGCCAACGGAAGGGTGATGGAGCATACAGGCTTGTATATCGGCAACGGTAAAATTGTTCATTGTTCCGGGGAAGTCAAAGAGGGCAAACCGACAGACCGGGGATGGACGCATTATGGTATTCCGAAAGGCATTGAAGGGGGTGCTCCCGTGACATTACCGACATTACGCAAGGGTTCAAAAGGCGAATATGTGACTCTATTGCAGACCAAACTGATTCAGCGAGGCTATGATCTGTCTCCGTATGGGGCAGATGGCTCGTTTGGCAACAAGACCCTTTCCGCTGTCATTGCATTTCAGAGCGACAACGGTCTGACCGCTGATGGCGTTGTAGGCACAAAAACATGGGAGGCTCTCAATTCCGGTGAAACTACCCTATACACCGTTAACATACAGCACCTTGGGAAAGCCGTAGCCGATGAGATAGTTGGCAAATACGGTGGCACGATGACAGCGGAGAGGGGGTGAAACCAATGCCTAACGTAGAACTGAGCGGCAGTAATCTGCTGATAACGCTCGCCGTGATTCTGATCGTACTTGAGGGCATTAACGTGCTGTCAAAAGGCGTTGATGCATGGAAAAAGCTTACCGGACGGGATGCCCGTGCAAGGGAGATTGACGCCATCAAGGAAAGGCTTGCGAACATTGAGTCATGGCAAGTTGCTGTGAATCAGCGGTTGGAACAAGGAAACCGCCGTTTTGACGAAAGCAAGAAGGATAGCACAGAGATTCTGAAAGCGTTGCACAGGATCGTCAAGCACCTTCAAAGCGGGAATGACCACGTAAAGCTACAGGAAACAGACGATAAGCTGTATGAATATCTTTTAACCCGTGGCGTAAGCCGGGAGGAGCTTGAATAATGGGTAAAGTAATGATTGAGTTTTCTGCTAATGAGTTAGACGAAATTCTTAAATACATGAAAACCAACGAATACGATACCATACAAGAAGCTGTTATTGAAGCAATAAGAAAGGGGTATGTAGACGATGATTGATTGGAAGAAGAAATTGACATCTCGCAAGTTTTGGGCGGCTGTGGCTCAGTTTGCGACAGGAATGATTATTGCTTTCGGTGGTACGCAGGAAACAGCCGTACAGGTTACGGCACTGATTATGTCCGGGGCGGCTGTGGTTGCGTACATTATCGGTGAAGGTCTGATTGATGCCGCAAATGTTGAAGCAATTGAGATACCAGTCTATGAAGACAAACCGCCCGAAACCGTTGAGAAATAAGGCTTTTCGTGGTATAATGTTAAAAAACCACGGAGGGGAAAAAGATGGAAAACAATACAGCTACGATCCCCTATTTCGCACATGAAGGCGAGATGGCGAGATTTGAGAGAACTAACAAACGGCTTTGGGTTATTGTCATTATTTTAATCATTGCTCTTGTTGGTTCAAATGTAGGATGGCTCATTTACGAAAGTCAATTTGAGACAGAATCAATAACTGAATCATACAATGCCGAAGCCGATGGCAATAGCAACGCCATTCTGAACGGTAGCGGTGAGGTGATAATAAATGGCGTCGAGAGTGGTTTACACAAGGACAGTTCGCAGACGGGTGAAAGTAAGTAACGGGAACGGCACAAAAACTTGTCCCAACTGCAATGGTTCCGGAAAGGTTAAGGCATGAGCCTTACAGAAAGTTTCAGCCGAAGTCAGCTTGAAGTAGTGATATTTGAATGGATAAACGGCGAAAACGCAGAACGGAACAGGCGTTTGGTTTCAAGGCGTTTATTTGATGGCATTACATTTGAGCGTTTAGCTGAAGAGTTTGAACTTTCACCAAAGCAGACAAGAAATATCTTTCACCGTTGTGAACAGATCATATTCAAGCACATCCCCGGTTAACATCCGGGGATTTTTTATTGTTTGTTTATTGATACATAAACATTCAATAATACATCCATAACAAGTCAAGACATTTAGTAGTTTACATTTTATATAAAATGTGATAGAATGATAATGGTACCTTGTAAAGGAAATATTAAGGAGGATAAGCCATGAGAAAGTACATTAATACTGATACATTCGTGTATCACAACCAAAATCCTCACAACAGGAAAACTGATGATTGTGTTGTAAGGGCATTATCTACAGCAACTGGATTATCGTATACAGATGTTGTGCTTGGACTTGTAACAATTCAGATCAAAACAGGATTTCAGATGAATTGTAAAGAGTGTTATGAAAAGTGGTTGGAATCACTTGGATGGGAAAAGCATAAACAGCCTCGGAAGTTCGATAATACAAAATACACGGGGAAAGAGTTCTGTAGGGAATTGTGGTCTGGTTATACTGATATTGTTGGTAGTAACCGGATAATTGCTCATATTGGCGGTCATCATATAGTCGCAATCATGGACGGAAAAGTGTGGGACACTTGGGATAGCACAGATGGATGTATCGGCAATTACTGGACAAAAAAATGAGGTTGACACAATGAAATACATAGCAAAGTTACAGTTAAATAAACAAAAGTATCTTGCTGTTCTTGATGAAGCATTGGTAGTTGTAACGCTAAACGAGAATGGTAAAGAGATACGATGGGAAATTTTCAAGAGAGATAAGTCAATTGATCCAATAAACGTTAATGATATCCGAAAAAAATTAAGCATGATTGGATAAAAAATATCATATAGTAGTTTACATTTTATATAAAATGTGTTAGTATATAACTGTACCAAGCAATAACGAATTTTAGGAGGGCAAACACGATGACAGTCAACACAAACATTAGCTATGAAACGCTCAAAGGCTTAATCAGCAGAGCAACGAACAGCGAACGCCTTTGGATTGCTGATGAATGGCTGAGAGAAAATAAGAGGATCAGCATCAAGGAGTACCAACAGCTTAGAAAGTTCTGGAATACCATGTTCAAGAACTACGGCACTTGGAAGGTGATCATCCGGTGCGGGAGCGTAAAGCATGACTACGCCAGCGGGACTTATGGTGAGATGTTCAAGCTCTGCAAGGATTCGCATTGGCGGCACAACCACAACAACGGATGTGAGTGGGACATGGAGATCACCGAAGCTTGACATCGACAGACGATGCCCGGAACTCCCGGACATCGTAGCCGATGCCAAACGGCACGGAGAAAGGATTGAGGGCAATGACATTCAAGGAAAGGCTGAAGATTCACATTGAGATTGAACGGGAGAACGCACGGAAGTTGAAAGCATGGAAGGAAGGTAAGGCGGCATGATAATACCTGTTGTTGATAGTAAGCCTGATGGTCGGAAGAAAGGCTTGAGGATGAGAATTAAACATATTGATATTGATGATAATGGTGAAATAGAATCAATGTTTATTGAATACAGCGTAAGGTATGGAGGGAAGGGCGCAGAAATAGGCGCAATGGTGCTGTATCCAAACGAAAAAAATCATTATTGTATCGACACGCCGACCGTGGGCGGCTAATCCCCCGGATTTTAACAGAAAAGGAAGGACAAGCAAATGAAGATCATTATCAAGGAAGCGAACAAGGAAAAGCTTACCACCGCTATCAAGGAAGCTGAAGGACGTGCATCCGTGCGGTGCATCACCGCAGACAGGGTTATCAAGGCTGTTGACAGGATCACAAAGCACCTCGATATTCCAAAGAAGCGCATGATTGGCATCACGGCAGTTGTAGATGTTAATGCGCAGGACTTTCCGAGTGCTTATCGGTATATGCCGGAAAGCACACAGTTCACCGCAGAGTACACGAAGTCCGGGTGGGTGATGACGAGCGTTTGCAGGGACAGAACGCACAGTGAACGGCACGCTGTTTCACTGATCCTTACAGAAGAAGCAAAGGTCGCTGTGCTTGAAAATGCAAGCCGGATGAATACATACGAAGTGTGATCGGAGGGGAAAGTAATGTTTGTTTTTCCAACGCAGTTGCAGTTAGATCGAATTAGAAAGGCGTATCCTGTAGGCACACGGCTCGTGCTTGTAAGTATGGATGATCCATACACCACTTACACCACTTTGAAGCCGGGAGATGCAGGAACAGTTGTTGGCGTTGATGATGCAGGACAAATCATGATGAGATGGGACAAGGGAGGTTCTCTTTCCTTAATTCCCGGCGAAGATCAGTTCAGAAAAGAATAAAAAGTAGTTTACATTTTATATAAAATGTGTTAGTATACTACCGTACCAAGCAATAATAAATTTAGGAGGATGGTCAAATGACTCGCAAACAGATGGTACGGCAGATGAAAGCTGAAGCACGCAAGCAGAACTATGAGAAAGCATTGGAAATTAAACGAAAGATCATTCGGTTTGACATGACCATGCTGAATCGTAAACCACTCGCTCAGTAAAAAAGGAGGTTGAGGGCAATGAGTTTTGATACATATCAGATGGTGACTGATCGGATTTGCGAGATGTTGGAGCAGGGATTCATTCCGTGGGACAAGCCGTGGGCAATGGCGAACTCCTGTGCATGGTCGGGAATCAGCGGAGAACCGTATTCCCTGCTGAATCAGTTCCTTCTTGCTGATCCGGAGAAGAAGTACAAGAATTTTGACGAGGTTATTAAGGACATTGCCGGGGAATGGGTAACGTTCAAGCAAGCTGTTGACCGTGGCGGCAACGTAAAAAAAGGAGAACACGGACGGAAGATCGTATTCTTTAAAATGGTTGGTGAAAAGGACGAGGACGGCGAGGAAACCGGGAAATATCACCCGTTTATAACGTGGACAACCGTTTTCAAGATCAGCCAATGTGAAGGGGTCGAGCAGAAGTACCACAAGGATGCAGGAATGTTGTACACTTTCAATGCTGATCAAACTGCTGACAATGTAGCGAACGAGTATATTCAAAGAGAAGGTATTACATTCAAAACAAGAGAGAGCAATCGTGCTTTTTACTCGCCGGAAAGTGATACAGTAGTTCTTCCTTTGCCGGAACAGTTTCAGAACAACTCAGAATATTATTCGACATTGTTTCACGAATTGACTCATTCAACAGGGCATCCCAAACGGCTGAACCGCATTTCAAAAACAGCGGCGTTTGGGGATGATGAATACAGTGTTGAGGAGTTAGTTGCGGAGATAGGGTCTGCGTCAATCATGGCAACGCTTGGACTTGAAAATGACTCAACTTTCAAGAACAGCACAGCTTATATTCAGAACTGGTTGAAAGCATTGAAGAACGATAAACGGATGATTGTTACTGCTTCAGCAAAAGCAGAAAAGGCTATCAAGTACATTTTGGGGATAAAGGAGAAAGATTGATATGTGGTATGTGTATATGCGTGTGTTATGTTCCGGCAGAGAAGAATGTGTTGGCATTTATAACAGCGAAAAAGAGGCTGTGTGCCGTATTTCTCAATGCTACACAGCAGACAAGAACATCGGTCAAAAAGGCGAATACTATTATTTTATGAAAAAGCATTAAGGAGGAGCGACTATGTTAACAAAAGATTATAAAGAACAATATGCGTATTTGTGTCTGATGCGTCCACCGATGCCGGGAGCAATTCCACGAGAAGGACTTGATGGCGTTGACTTTAAGGAAGGTCATTCCCTATCCGGTCATCATTATTGGGGACACGCAATTTACAATCGCAAGCTGTCTGAAGATGAGGTTTCACATTATGATCTTGAAGAAACTGCATTGGTGGTGATGGATTGATGGCTCAATATTGCAGATACTGCTCGTGGTTTGTAATAGGAAACGGAAATTATTGTGAAAAGAAAAGAATTGAACCTTCCGACAGTTATGCAAAAAACACAAACAAATGCAAGGATTTTGACTTGAATCCAATAGATGCATTTGGAGAAAATCAAAAAGGATATACTCCAAGAAAAACAAAGCAGAAGGACGGTATTCAAATTTCGATCCGTGAACTTGAAATTGCGTGGAGGTATTGATAATGATTTCGTTGCAGGAATGGATGAGGAAAGATCCTAATGATGAGAGAAAAATCAGATATGCTTTCTTTCGCTCGGATGGCAGTACACAGGTTTTCTCGTCTGAAGATAAAATCAAGTTGCTAACGTTTCTTGCGTTACAAAGAAGTTGGCTTATGTCAGCACGATTGATAAATAATGAATGGTTGGTGGCGTGTTATGAAGATTGACATTTTATATAATGCGTGTTACCCTTCTTCTAAAAGGAGGGATCGTATGCCACGCAAGAAAGACCCGGAATTTGATAACTATCGGTATCAGCAGGACTATATCAAAAAGAATATCAAGTTAGTAAATTTCTCGCTGAATAGAACAAAGCCGGAAGATATGAAGATGCTTGAATGGCTTAATTCAAGACCGCAAAGAATTGGAACTTATATTAAAGACCTGATCAAAAAAGATATGAATAAATGAACCTTTGAATAATTGGACAGCAATAGCTGTCCTTTTTTTATTTTAGTAGTTTACATTTTATATAAAATGTGTTAGTATATAACCGTACCAAGCAATAACGATTTTTAGGAGGATGACAAAGATGGCAGTTAGATTCAAGAATGATATTTCCTACGTTGGAGCCGTGCTGAACATTGAGTCCCGTATGTGGATGGATGGTATGCTTGAAGAAATCGCCGTCTGTTGGGATGCTGAACAGCATGATATAAAGCGGATCAACTTCGGCTATTACGGCATTGATGGCACAAACCTTGCCGGTGGCGTTGCTGAGATTGATGCAACGCCGGAAACGTGGAGACAGGTTATCAACTATCTCAAACCGAGTGCTGTTAAGGCGTATGTTGATGGCGTTATTAAATTCAAGAATGAAATTGCTGTTGGAACTCATGTTGAGGTTGTTAAAGGCAGGAAAGTGCCGAAGGGAACGAAACTTGAAGTATTTTGGGTTGGCGAAAAACCCACATTCAGAAGCAGGAACTATAGTTGGATGAACGAAACAGAAACGATTGCCGGATGCTACGATACAGATGGCAATAAAGTTTGGATCAAAGCTGAATACTTGAAGAACGTTGATCCTATTCAGAGTCCGAATGCGAAAGAACGCAAGAAAGCAATCCATGCGTATATTGATAAAATGGCGAAAAGCCTTGGTGCACCGTGGGTCGCAAGATGACATAAAATTACCGCATAGATGCCTGTTCACACCCTCGTGAACAGGCTTTTTCTTTGTCATAATTTTTCTTGAAAGGAGATGGGAATATGAACAAGCTGATCGCAAGGCTGATTGATTGCGGAATGACCCGTGATGTTGCCTTGCATATGTATGGAGTATACAAGCGAAAAGGCAAACTGGACGAGTTTGAACGTTATGTAGAAAGCGTTGAGGATTCAGCACATGAGCAGATGGAGGTTTTTTCAGAACAACCCGTCTGGGCGTAACGTTGGAGATTGTTCTGTACGTGCTATATCTGTTGCCCTTGATGTGGATTGGGAAACAGCATACGCAATGATCGTTAAAACGGGATTCTTGATGAATGATATGCCGAGTTCGAACAGCGTGTGGGGATCTGTATTACGTACACATGGGTATTATCGCCATGTTATTCCAAACTCCTGCCCCGATTGTTACACGATAAATGATTTTGCTGAAGATCATCCGAAAGGCGTTTTCGTAGTTTGCACGGGGAATCATGTGGTCACGATAAAAGACGGATTCATTATGGACAGTTGGGACTCTTCAAACGAGATTGTCCAGTTTTACTGGTCGAGAAAGGATGAAAGCTGATGGCTATGTACAACAATGGTTTTCCTGCGAGTTATACGCCTTATTACACGCCTTCGCAGTATCAGCCGCAGAATTATGCGCCTATACAGAACAACGTGCAGAATAACGTTCAAAACGGCGTGATTTGGGTACAGGGAGAAGCAGGAGCAAAAAGCTATCTTGTCGCACCAAATAATACCGTTCAGCTATGGGACAGCGAATCACAAACAATTTATCTGAAGTCGGCTGACGCTTCCGGTATGCCTTCGATGAAAGTATTGGACTATACCATACGAGAATCGAACAAAAACACGCCAAATTCGGCTTCCGTGTTAACGGATGATAATTTATCCACGTTTGCAACTAAACAGGAAATTAAGGGCATTACAGAGCAAATAACGGCATTGCGTGACAGAGTGGACAACCTGACACGGAAACGCAGGAGGGATGAAGAAGATGAGTAATCCGCTGTATAGCATGATGAACAATCAGCCAAATAATCTGATTCAGAGGTTTCAGCAGTTTCAGCGGATGTTTAAGGGGAATCCGCAGGAGCAAGTACAACGGTTGCTTAATTCCGGGAAAGTCACGCAGGATCAGTACAACAAAGCCGTACAGATGACGAATCAACTTCAGAAAACTTTTTTCGGAAAATAAACTTGGAAAAAACCGATCATTTTTTCCACGAAACATACTAAAAACTGCATTTTGACTGAAGAATTTGCAGAATTTCCGTAAAAACGGCGATCAAAATGCACAAATTGATTCTTTTCGGTTGAGTGCGCATAGACCGATGGAATAAATAAATCGAAAGGAATCATAAAAAATGGCTTTAACAGATGAAAACGGCTCTAACATGGTTATGCCTGTCACTCCTATGGGTAGCTATGGCAATGGCGGCTTTGGTGATATGGGCGGTTCTGGATGGTGGATTCTTCTCCTGTTTCTGTTGCTCGGTGGCGGTTGGAATAACGGCTTTGGTGGTGGATTTGGTGGAGGCGACCTCTATCCGTGGATGAACAATTCGCAGAACATCAACAATGGCTTCCGGGATCAGATGCTGAATGACAACATCACGAGCATTCGTGATGGCGTGTACGGAATTTCTAATCAGCTTTGTAACGGCTTTGCCGGAACAACGGCGGCTGTGACCGGAGCGCAGAACGCCATCTCTCAGCAGATGTACAGCAATCAGATCGCCGATATGCAACAGGCGTTTGCTCTTCAGAGTCAGCTTGCCCAGTGTTGCTGTGACAACCGGGCGGCAACTGCCGATCTGAAATTCACCGTTGCAACGGAGAATTGTGCTGATCGGACAGCGGCGGCTCAGAACACCCGTGACATTATCGATTCTCAGACCCGTGGTACACAGGCAATTCTTGACAAGCTGTGCGCCCTTGAGCTTGACGGCGTGAAGGGTCAGCTTGCACAGGCTCAGAGAGAGAATGTCGGCTTGCAGAATCAGCTGAACATGGCGGCTCTTCGTGAATCTCAGACGGCACAGAATGCGTTCATTCAGCAGGGATTCTCTAACGAAGTTGATGCCCTGTACAACCGTCTGAATACCTGCCCTGTTCCTACGACTCCGGTTTATGGAAGAACGCCCATTTTCACTTGCGGTGGCAATACTGTCGGGTGTGGATGCGGTAGCTTTGCAGGATAAGGGGTGATTCTGATGGCAGAATATCTGAAGAATGATGTGCAATTGATTTCTTTGAATCAGCCTGCAATCTTTTCATCCTCTATCTCCTGCCCTCGTGGATATGTTTACCATGAAGACGAAACAGGGATTTTTATTCTCCGTGGGATCACTCCTAACTGTTTTGCTCGGTATCAAGTTACGTTCAACGGCAATGTTGCAATCCCTACAGGTGGTGAAGTGACTCCGATTGCTGTTGCTATTACGGTCAATGGAGAACCGAGGCTCACGAGCAGAGCAATCTTTACTCCTGCGGCGGTTGATGTGTACGGAAATGTTACAAGCACGGCAATCATAACAGTTCCGAAAGGATGCTGTTTCACGCTGTCGGTGCGTTATGTATCCGCAGATGAAGATCCGGCAACCGTGCCGACCCCTGTTATCGAAATGCAGAACGCCAATCTGACCGTAACCCGTATTGCGTGAGGAAGGAGGAACAGCAATGAATGAACTGTATGAACTGAAAGAAAAGCTGATGAAGGAACTGAAGGATTATTCCGGCAACGGCAAATTCAGCAAGGATGATGTTGAGTCCATTAAGTACATTACAAGCGCAATTGACCATATTTGTAACATTGTTGAAGGTGAAGAAGAATACAGCGGAATGTATCCTTACGCCTATGACGATGGAATGAACCGTGGTTCTTACCGTGGATCGTATGCCCGTGGTCGGAACGCTCGCAGGGACAGCATGGGAAGGTATTCAAGCGAAGGCTATTCCCGACACAGCCTCGCTGATAAGCTTCGTGAGCTGATGGAAGATGCTCCAGATGAACGCACCCGGATGGAAATCAAACGGCTTGCTGATGCCATGTAACAAGGAGGATAGCCGTGATTACAGAAAATGATCTGAATGCGGCTATTGCCGAATGTCAAGGGAAACGGAGTCCAGATGCTAAAACTTGTATAATGCTTGCGGCGTTTTATACCATCAAAAGAGAAATGTTCGGGGAAGAAAAGGAAGCCGAACGTTCAGCCTACTCTTACGCACCTGCACCGAATCAAAACGTTATTGAGGTTGATAGCAACAGTGAGTTTGCTCGTGCGGTCGATGGTATGGAACAGGGGAAATTCTTTCCTGTGGTTGATGAATTGATGTCAACGCTGAAGGTTATCCAACCACGGCTGTATAATGCAGTTATGGACAAATTTTCCTAATGCAACTATAATTTAGTTGCTACATCAACTCCCGCCCTGTCTGTTCTTTGGAATGGACAGGGCATTTTTTTGAACGTTTTTTGAACGTTTTTTGAGTGTTTTTTTTGCTTTTTTATTTGTTTTTTGCTCATACGCAGAAAAAGAAAAGTCTTGCGATTTCGTTGTTTCACAAGACTTTTTTATGTGGCTCAAATAGGACTCGAACCTATGACACTCCGGGTATGAAGCAACGGGTTAGGAGCCTTGATCCTCTTTGTTTTCAACGTTCTCCTGTTCTTCTTTTTCCTTTTGAACATCATTTTGAACGTGAAACAGGATTTTTTCAAGCTTTTCCGCTTCTTTTTTGCTCCGGTTGTCCGATACCTCATCATAGATTTTCATAATCATTGTGGCATCGGCGTGTCCCATCCATTCAATGCACGTGTGCAGTTCTACCCCGTTGTCCTGCACATTGTACAGAATGAGTGCCGCAGGTCATACGGAACAACATTAAATTCTTTCCATTTCGGCAGTTTTCCTTCTTTTTCCAGAATTTCTTTATGCTCTTTTGTCTTTCCATACCACCGCTTGTGACAGCCATTGATTGCCGTTTCCATACAGGATTTATATGAAGCATAGGCGTTTTTCCATGTTGTAACTGTGATTTGCTTGCCTTTTGCTGTGGTTATAAGCAAACCGCTTTTTCCTTTTAGTGCTTCAGCAACCGGAGGAAAAACAGGGATATCACGAGCGGCGTTTTTTGACTTCCCTTTCTCAGTTATCTTGTAAGCGTTGTTTCCGTCAAGGTGGGCGGTTTCTGTTATATGCAGGACATTATTTTTTTCATCATATGCTTTGCTAATGTTTAAGGCTTTTGCTTCTTGTGGTCTGATCCCTGCATAAAGCATGGTAATAACAGCAGGATATGCCCTGTGATCGTGGCAGTATGTATTGATCCATTGCCGTTCTTCTTCCGTGATTGCCCTGTGACCACCTTCCGTTCCTTTGTGCGGTTGCGCTGATTTTTGTCTTGCAGGATTTACACGACAGATACCATCGGCAACAGCGGAATCAAACAGAGCGCAGAATAATTGTTTTGCGGCTTTTAGATATGAGTTGGATGCGTTTTTGTATTCGTTTGTATAGATTTGTTTTATTTGCAATGGTTTGATATTACAAATTGGTTCATTTCCTAACACATTAACAATATGCTGAAGGTGGATTGCTAATCCTTTGTATGTGGCTTTTGACACCTTCGGAAAAGATACCTTGATCCATTTAGAGCCGTATTCAAAAAGCGTGATATTTCTGTTAAACAATTCGCCGTTTTCATAATCACGCTTGTACTGGTTACGCAGGTCAAGTGCTTCTTCTTCCGTATAAGCATAAAAAGGCTTCCCTTTGAAAAAGGCAACGTATCTTCCATCTTTTCGCTTTTTCAAATGCTGTTTTTTCTGCCGTGGCATAAAAAGCCTCACAAACGATAACAAAATGTAGCAAAACGGAACAAACGGAAACAACCGTCTATAAATATAAATAAGAATAAGAATATAAAGAATAATAAAAATATATATTTACTCGCATTCAATGTCATCTATTGATTTTCCATTAAAGAAGTCGTTGTTGATGATATGCCGTATCTCGTGTTCAAGCGTTTTCTTCTGTACTTCTTGCGGAAGGTTGCTGTTTAGGTAGATTGAATAAAAATTATCCTCCCCGACAACTGTTGCCCCTCGGATGTCCCCGGCAAAAGGAATTGAATAAACGTGAAAATCTCCTTCAGTTAACATCGTCTTGCTTGTCTTCTCCTTTCAGTGTATTTAGAACAGCGGCGGCGGCTCGTATATGATCCGGTTTTGCATTTTGAGCGGCAGAAAAGAGGATTCTGAAACTTGGATCGGTTCTCAACCGTTCCCTCAACTGCATTGTTTCATTCTCGATTGATTTCTCTGGCTGATTATGCCCTAACAATTCATCTGTTGAGATACCGAAAGCATCGGCAAGTTTTTGAAGCATGATTAAATCCGGCATTTGCTTGCCGTTTTCATAGAAAGAAATGGACACTGCTGATGCACCAACTTTCTTTCCTAACTCGTCTTGCGTATAACCGTACATTTTGCGAAATTCCTTTAGCTTCATATTATATGTCCTCCTTCCTATATACACATCATATACTAATATAAATAATTAGTAAATAAAAAGTAATAAATTGTTAATAAATAAATTCCAAAAAGTTATTTACTTTTTGTTAAAAATAATATATGATAATATTGTAACTTAATTCTGGATTAAGTTGGAGGGAGGTGAAACGGTGAACAAGTGTAAGCAGAAGCGTCTGTTGGCAGGGTACACGCAGAAACAGGCGGCAAAGCTGATCGGCAGAACTGCAACGTGTATCAGCCATTACGAAACAGGGCTCTATTCCCTGTCGGTTCCGATAGCGAAGAAAATGGCTGAAGTATACGGATGCGATTGGAAGGAGTTCTATGAAGAGGATGGAGCCGCTGTGGACGGTCAAGGACATTGCGGAGCGATATAAATGCTCTCTGCAATGTGCAAGGAACTACATTCGGAAGATGAACCACATGGAAAATCCGCTTTCTGTTTATGAATCGGATTTGGCGATATGGGAAACGAGCCGGATGATAGTGAAACGAAAATTAAAAGTGCGAGATATGTACATACCACGAGAAAGGGAGGATGAACAATGATTACGGATTTCAGAACAGCACCGACACAGGATGTTGATGGAATGTGGGAGGCAGATGCGGCGGCAGAGTGGGAACGGATCAATGACGTGCCGGATTATTCGGAACAGTACAAAGAAGCGGCATTGGACATGAAAGAAGCTACTGACGGCATCTCAACAGCGATTGATCTGCTTTCGGAAGCTGTTGAAGCTGTGAAGGGAACGGATGCGGAAGATAAGATCGTTTCCTTACTCAATGACCTTGACGATCTGTGGACGGATATTCGGATCATGGCAAGAGAATTGAAGGGAGAGCGTGTTGTATGAATACATATTATTGGGTTCCCGGCTCTCGCCGGATCAAGGCACACCGTTGCACGATGATGGAGCGTTTTCAGATGTGGAGGGCACGCAGACGGCGTATCAAGGAGGAATCGATGTGGTTTTAAGTAACAAAAAAAGTCCGGCTTGTAACAGCCGAACCGATGGGAAAGGTTGAGGGCAATCAACAACTTTCTTGTGTGCATTCTATCACACAAGGCGAACGAATGCAAGGAGGAAAATTAAAATGGCTATCACATTTGAGCAGATTCAGAAAGCAAATGAAGGTTTGAACGCAATTGATGTTAAGGGCAAGCGTTATGTCATGGTAAATGAAAAAGTTAAGGCATTTCGGATGCTTTACCCGGAAGGTTTTATTCAGACCGATCTTTTAAGCCTTGAAAACGGCATTGCTGTGATGAAAGCGAAAGCCGGGGTATATGAAAACGGTGAGGAACGTATCCTCGGAACGGGAATGGCGTTTGAATGTCAGAGCAGTAGTTTTATCAACAAGACTTCTTACATTGAGAACTGCGAAACTTCAGCAATCGGACGGGCATTGTCTTTCCTTTATCTCGGTGCGGATGACAGCATCGCAAGTGCAGAAGAATTGGCGAACGCTATTAACAATCAGAACAAGCAGAAGGAACAGGATATTCCGAACGTTCCTGCCGGAAAGCCGTTCACTCCTCCTAAGGGAGCAACGAAAGCCGTTGGAACGAAGGTGGACAAGGTTAAGTCTGCGAACGAGGATGTAAAGCAGTATATTGCAGATGAAATGGTTGCAATGGGTGAAGCGTTTGGAATCCCGGATAAAAATCAGATGTTCATGCGGTTTATGGCTATGCGTCAGAGTTTGATTGAAGCAAAAATTATTGAGGACGTTCCTTCTGATACACAGACGATGGAACAGGCAAAAGATATGATTGATGCAATGTATAAGAATTTCAAGCCGAGCGGTGAGATGAAATGATTGGACATCTGAAGGATATAACGAGGAGCCGTGATGGTAGAGAATGGATCATTTCATTCTCTACCAAAACGGACTTTTCACAGCTTTTTGATGAACTTCACGAGTCTGAAGTGAACATTGACATTAAGAAATACAACCACAAAAGAAGCCTTGATGCCAATGCCCTTGCGTGGGTAATGATCGATAAAATAGCCGAAAGAACAGGGCAAAGCAAAACGGAAGTATATCGAAATGCTATACGGGAGATCGGCGGTGTATCGGATACTATCTGCGTAATGGACAAGGCTGTTGACAGGCTTCGTGAAGGTTGGAAGAAAAACGGTCTTGGTTGGCAGACGGATACCTTAAAAAGCCAAATTCCCGGCTGTACGAACGTTGTGCTTTATTACGGATCATCTGTTTATGATACAAAGCAAATGTCTCAATTGATTGACTCCTTGATTCAAGATGCTGAAGCTTTGGGGATTCCTACTATATCTGAGGAAGAAGCTGAACGAGCACTCGGAAAGTGGGCAAAAAAAAACAATGCAAAAATATAATTGGGTAGTTTACATTTTATATAAAATGTGTTAAGATCTAATCGTACCAAGCAAGCTAACGAATTTTAGGAGGGCAAGCACGATGACAAAGTATACAGCGACCTTCAAAAGTGGAAAGCAGATAACGAAAACCTCGAAGGACTTTAAAAACCGCTTGGATTTCTACAATTGGATCTGCATGAATCGGCTCGGAAAAACGTACGGACGCCTGATCGAGATCACATGCTCGATCCTGCCGAACTGAATAAGGAGGGCAACAAGATGGCAACCACAAAAAAGTACAGAATAAACAGCACTGAGCATTTTAATCTGTTTTCCATGTATGAGCATTTGAAGTGCATTGAAATTGACATGGATGAAGGAACGATCCCATATGATGAAAAAGTTCTGGACAGGATCGAGGAAGTTGAAAAGCTGATGGATGCCGCTCCGTGGGTTGGATCGTTGGTGGATTGGCCTACACTTAAACGTATTAGAGAAATCAAGGACGAACGGCAGATGATCAGATACGCAACTTGTCTTGCAAAGGGAGATTCAGAAAAAGAGGCGGCGATGGCGTTTGAGGTCTGATCCCGGCAGACGGGAGCCGGACTCCGGCTCTCGTAGCCGTGACCAGAAAGGTACGGAGAAAGTTGAGGGCAAAAAACTATGGCTACCAAGAAGGAACAGGTAATCACTATCAAACCCATCGTGGACAAGACCGCTGTTATTCGTGTTGTTGGTGACACTCCGCTGATCGTTCACAAGTGGACGGAAAAGATGAAGCGTGCGCTTCCGGCAGGAGCAAGAGCCGCAGAACTGATGGGCATTACTGACAAGAAGGAGTATCAGACTCCGATGGAGGCGTTCATTGAATCGATGTACTGGATCAAGGGAAAGCCTACGGAGTACACGGAAGAAGCGTTCAATGAAGCTGTTGCGAATGGCGCTGAATGGGGTTTCCGGGTTGAGAGCTTCAAACAGGCGGCAATTGATGCGGCGTATAGCAAGAAATGGTTGCCGAACAAAAAGGGCGTAAAGGGTCTGTTCTTCATTAAACCGGACTTCATTGACGAGGAAGGTTATCAGCTTGTGAAGATTCAAGGATGTAAGCCTACAATGCGTGAGGATATCGTTATCCTGTCCGGTATTGGTCGCACACCCGATCTTCGGTGGCGTGGTGAGTTCAAGAATTGGTACTGTGATCTGACGATCAGCTATGACGCAGACGGTATTTATACGCTTGAGGACATTGCGAATATGTTCCAAGCAGGAGGACGGTATAACGGTGTTGGTGAGTATCGCCCGGAAAAGGACGGACAGTTTGGAATGTTTCACGTGGACACGGGGAGGGGCTAATGCCCTTCCTCTGATGTGGCAGGCTATGCGGGGTTAGGTGTTACAGGGAGTGTTAGGGACAGCGTAGCAAGGACAGATACGGCGAGGCAGGCATGGACTGGATAGGTGTTGCAAGTTCTGTTGAGGAATGGTGAGTACCGGAATGGCTCGGTTGGGAGTGCGGTATTCAAAAAGACATGGAGAGCAGTGGCAAGTTGATGCGTGGACTGGATGGAATGTGGCATGTGAGGAAGGGATAGTCGGGTTCCGGTAAGTAATGGTTGCGTGAGGAAAGATATGGTGCGGTCATGTGCGGTATGGCAGGTTTGGATTGTTGAGCAATGGTGTTTCGGGTTTAGTCGGTGAGAGGTTAGGAACAGCACGGCTTACACATTAAGAAAGGATGAGGGTGAAAAAACATGATTTACAAATGGAAACCGGGTACAAGGATCAAGGCTGATCCTGCATTGGCGGCACAGGTAATGAATCAACTTGCGGATGAATCAAGGCTTGATGCAGAAAACCTTGTAGAGGTTAGCAAGCCAACTGAGGCTGTTCTGCATGATGATTTTGAATGGGACAACGATAAAGCGGCAAACGAGTTCAGAAAGCATCAAGCGAGGAACATTATCAATGGCTTGCTTATTGTGAAGGAAGAAGTGCCGGAAGAACCACCGATTCGTTGTTATTTCAAGATTGAGGAAAACACAAGCAATTACACGCCGATTCAGACAATTGTTCAATCTGCTGACAGTATGGCGGCGTTAAAGACGAAAGCAATCAATGAGCTTAATGCGTATCGTCAGAAATTTGATGCCATTGTGAAATATTGTGACGCTGAAGTTGAGTTCAACAACTTCAAGAAAAAGATGGAAACAAGCGCATGAAAAGTATCCTGCAAGCGGAAAAGGTTTGCTACATCTGCGGAAGGCAGATAACACTTGAAAAGCATCATATTTTCGCAGGTGTAGCAAACCGCAGGATCAGCGAACAGAACGGATTATGGGTTTATCTTTGCCACAACTGCCATACAGGCACAGAAGGAGCGCAGTATGACAAGGATAAAAATATCAGACTTAAACAGGATGCACAGCTTGCGTATGAAAGAGATCATACACATGATGAGTGGATGAGGCTGATTCGGAAGAACTACATTTGATGGAGGGCAATCATGAAACCACGGTTAAAAGATTTCGGATATCCTGCCGCTTATATTGTTTATGTGGCAAGCGGCGAGGATGACTATGAAATGCCGCAGGAGGCATGGACAGCGCATGAGTGCGGTAATTGTCGGCTGTGGGATAAACATAGGTGTATTTGCCGGGAAGAAGGCTCAGAAAGGGAGCCGGAGGATACGTGTGGACACATCGACTATATCAAATACGAGCGTGATAACAGCCTTGGATTCCGTGATCCGGTGCGGTGTGAATATGAGTCTGATGAAGATTACGAACAGGCGTGCGAAGCCATTGAAAGGCTGAATAAATGGCTGAATGCGGAAAGGTGGGACGATGAATGACTCAATGCCAAATGATTATGAACCATATTGATAGCAATGGTTCAATAACAACAATGGAAGCTTTTGAGATGGGTATTACTCGTCTTGCTTCAAGAGTGCATGATCTCCGTAAGCGTGGGGTTGATATTGTTTCTGAAACTGTTTATGCCGTGAATAGGTATGGCGAGAATATTCATTACGCAAGATATAAAAGGGCGGTGTAACAATGGGAAAACCGTACATTCCGATCTACTTTGATCTGCTCCGGGAAACGGAATATTTGACCGATGATGAATTCGGAAGAATGGTGCGTGGTGCCATTGCTTATGCTGAAGGACAGGTTGATTATCAAAAATACATCATCGGCAATGAGAAATATGCCTTCCCTTTCCTTGTTGGGCAGATTGATCGAAATATGGAGATCAAAAGCAAACGGGCGTTTGCAGGAGCAACAAGAAAACCGCACGAGGAAGCAAATGTTATCAAAGCAGAACAAACGATAGCAAATGATAGCAAAGCAGAGCAAAAAAACAAGCGTTTTACGCCGCCAACACTCGAGGAGGTAACAGAATACTGCCGGGAGCGGAACAACGGCATAGACCCCGCTTATTTCATTGATTATCACGTTGCAAGGAATTGGGTACTGTCTAACGGCAAGAAGATGCAGGATTGGAAAGCCACGATTCGTACATGGGAAAAGAACAACTATAATCGGCAGAAGCCGAAAGCGGTTGTTGCACAGCAGTACAAGCAACGGGATTATTCGAATGAGCAAGAGGATGCTATGAGCCGGATGTTGGAGTTGGCAAGGGGGTAATGCAGTGACGAAATATCTTAACAAGAAGGTTGTTGTGAATGGTGAAAAGTTTGATAGCAAGAAGGAGGCATTTCGCTATTCACAACTCGCTCTCCTTGCAGAAGCCGGGGAAATATACGAATTGAAGCGGCAAGTGCCGTTCGTGTTGATCCCAAAGCAGAAAGATGAACATGGAAAGGTTCTTGAACGTGAGTGCAGGTACATTGCAGACTTCACGTACAGACGGACAGAAAACGGCAGGATTGTTGTTGAGGATGTGAAGTCAAGAGCAACTAAAACGCCTGTGTATAAGCTGAAGAAAAAGCTGATGCTGTACAGGCATGGAATACAGATTCAAGAGGTGTAATGTGGATAATATTCGTTCAAAAACAGCCTTGATAATTGAAAAGGATGGTGAATATCTTGCAGGTATAGGAGGGATATTTCAGCGGTGGAGCCTGTCCCCATATGATGCATGGAAAACAAGGAAACGGGACAAAGCGTTCCTTGTGGCATGGAAAGTCAAAGGAAATATTATGTTATTCAATCCTGTTGTCGGGCAATTAAAAATGTGGAGGAAAATGAAATGAACGTTATCACGATTGTTGGAAATCTTACGAAAGACCCGGAACTGCGGACAACACAGCAGGGCAAGTTTGTTTGCTCGTTTGATGTTGCTGTTAACAGGCGCAGAAGGGTGGAGAATCAGCCGGAGGCAGATTTCTTTCATGTAAATGCATGGAACGAGATGGGCGAAAATTGTGCAAAGTATCTGTCTAAGGGGAAAAAGGTTGGCGTTGTTGGGCGGGTTTCTTTGGATGTAAGGGAAAGCAACGGCAAAACCTATGCGAATATGGATGTCACTGCAAGTGAAGTTGAATTCCTGTCTCCGAAGGATAGTAACATTGATAAGGAAACAGGGATGCAGAAAGTTAACCCGGAGCTTCCCTACTGATGCGCCCTGTATGCCCCTGCAAGGGGTGCGAGAATCGAACATTGACTTGTCATAGCGTGTGTGCCGAATACAGGGCGTGGAAGGGGCAAATACAGGCCGAATCACACGCCCTGTGGCTGTGGAAAGACTCGCACACAGACAAGAACAAACTGCGATTTTGGCGAGATTTGGACAAGTCGCAACGGCGCAAGTGGTGATCTGATGTGTGTGACCCGGAGGGGCGGTGCCGGAGGTTAGGTTAAAAATGAAAGGATGTGAATATCCGCTCTCCGATCCTAACCGATGGAGCGTGCCACCGCTAACGGGTTCGACTCCCGTTTCACGCAATATCAGACAGATAACGAATATAGGAGCATTGCGAACATGGATAGAGAAAAGGTTATCAAAGGATTGAAAATTTGTTCTGATGTTTTTCTCAGATGCGAACAGGGATGTCCTTATTTCAACGAAATTGATCCTCCGTATTGTAATGAACTCAAAAAAGACGCCCTCGCACTGTTGCTGAAAGAGCAGGAACCCGTTGAACCGGAAGTAGAGGTGTTGAACGAAGTTGATAGGCTTTACAGATGCCCGAAATGCCACAAACACTTTTTCTACAGGAAGCAGAAGTATT
>Ga0326511_10000956_pt1 | contig 24793 bp, 18 predicted proteins | sample 0_2496_0518_D_FD_203701 | JGI IMG/M metagenome (GOLD analysis project Ga0326511, IMG submission 203701) | Bovine rumen microbial communities from UC Davis, California, United States - 0_2496_0518 | ecosystem: Host-associated > Mammals > Digestive system > Stomach > Rumen | place: USA...
TCGTCCTCAACGAGCTTCTGTTCAAATCTTCTTCCGCCAAACCAGTTAGAATCCCATCCGCGGATGATACCTAATCTGTTTCCAATTGGGTTAGTTTTTTGTCCCATTGTTGAGTTTCTTCTTTTTAATTACTTATTTTGTTTCTTCTTTTTCAGCCTTGGCGACCGGAGCATCCTCGAGACGGCTGCCGAGAATCACGGTGATGTGATTGCTGCGCTTGCGAATACGATAACCGCGACCCTGGGGGGCGGTACGCATGCGCTTCATCGTGCGGCCTTCGTCGACCTTGATCTGCTTGACATACAGCTGAGCATCCTCCATTCGTGCACCCTCATTCTTGGCCTGCCAGTTGGCGACAGCCGAGAGGATGAGCTTGCGCATCTTAGGAGCGGACTCTCTGGGGTTATACTGAAGGATACCGAGAGCCTTCTCGACGTCGACACCACGGACGAGGTCAGCGACGAGACGGGTCTTACGAGGCGAAGTAGGATTGTTCATCAACTTTGCCACATAAAGGGTCTTGTTGGCTTCTTTACGTGCTTCTGCACTATTGTGTTTTCTACGTCCCATTTTCTTTTAAATTTACTTTTTGCCTTTATCTTTAGATCCTGCATGGCCGCGGAAAATGCGGGTAGGTGCGAACTCGCCAAGCTTGTGACCCACCATGTTCTCGGTGACATACACGGGGATGAACTTGTTGCCATTGTGCACGGCAATGGTCTGACCCACAAAGTCGGGCGAAATCATCGAAGCTCTCGACCATGTCTTGATGGTAACCTTCTTGTTGGACTGCTGTGCCTCGATTACACGTTTTTCCAGTTTGTGGAAAATATAAGGACCTTTCTTTAATGAACGACTCATTGTTTCTTCTTTTTACTGAGTTACTTCTTTCTTCTTTCGACGATGTACTTGCTCGACTGCTTCTTGGGAGCGCGAGTCTTGTAGCCCTTGGCCGGGATACCCTTGCGCGAACGGGGATGTCCACCAGTCTGGCGGCCTTCACCACCGCCCATCGGGTGGTCGACAGGGTTCATGACAACGCCGCGGTTGCGCGGACGACGGCCGAGGTGGCGGTTGCGGCCGGCTTTACCACCGACTTCGAGGTTGTGCTCAGGATTGCTCACAATACCAACGGTGGCACGGCAAGCCTGAAGAATCATACGCATCTCGCCACTGGGCATCTTGATGATGGCGTACTTGTCGTCGCGGCTCATCAGCTGGGCATAAGCACCGGCGGAACGCACCATCTTGGCGCCCTGGCCAGGACGAAGCTCGATATTGTGAATCAGCGTGCCGAAAGGAATCTCAGCAAGCAGCAGGGTGTTTCCCACTTCGGGGGCGACACCGGCACCGGACATGACGGTCTGACCGACCTTCAGGCCCTGGGGGCAGAGGATGTAGCTCTTCTCGCCGTCGGCATAGCACACGAGGGCAATGCGCGAACTGCGGTTGGGGTCGTACTCGATGGTCTTCACCACAGCGGGGATACCATCCTTGTTACGCTTGAAGTCGACGAAACGGAACAACTGTTTGTGTCCGCCGCCGATATAGCGCATCGTCATCTTACCCTGATTGTTACGGCCACCGCTTTTACGCTTGCCGTAAACAAGGCTCTTCTCCGGTCTGGTAGCGGTGATGTCGTCGTTGGTGACAACCAGTTTGTGGCGCTGACCAGGAGTCGTAGGTTTAATTTTCTTTAAAGCCATTTCTTTTTTTAATTCTTTTTAGTCTCTTATCAGTGGACTACACTATTATTAATAAAACTGATTTTTAAATGTTTGCGTAGAAATCGATGGCGTCGCCCTCAGCCAGAGTGACGATAGCTTTCTTAAAGGCATTGGTGCGGCCAGTAAGGAAGCCGGCTTTGGTATAGCGCGATTTCACCTTGCCGGAATAGTTCATGGTGTTGACATCAATCACCTTCACATTGTAGAACTGCTCCACGGCATTCTTGATCTCAATCTTGTTGGCGCGTTTGTCGACAACAAAACCATAGCGGTTGTGAGCAGGAGCGGCGGCGATGCCCTTCTTACGCTGGATGCGGGTCTGGACAGGATTGGCCGCAGCCTCGGTGAGGCGGGTCATCTTTTCACTAATCAGCGGTTTTACTATAATGTTCATCATTTGTTAAATCTTCTTAAATCGTTATACTCACATACCTTATTTTGTTGCCAAAACACGGTTGATTTCGCCAATTGAACCCTCACAAACAACGATATTGGAGGCGTTAACAATGTCGTAAGTGTTTAACTGCGACACGTTTACGACCTTCACGTTCTGGAGGTTTCTAGCAGACAAAGATACGAAATTATTTTGATTCTCAAGCACAAAAAGTGACTTTTTGTCGTTCAGCTTCAGATTCTTCAGAACCTCAATCATCTTTTTGGTCTTGGGGCCTTCGAAGGTGAAGTTCTCAACCACGGTAAGGGCGTTGCCGCTGGCCTTGTAGGCGAGGGCGCTGCGACGGGCGAGGCGTTTGACCTTGATGTTGAGTTTGAAACGATAGTCGCGGGGCTTGGGTCCGAAGATGGTACCACCGCCGACAAAGACGGGGCTCTTCAAATCGCCGGAACGGGCACCACCGGTACCTTTCTGACGTTTCAGCTTGCGGGTGCTGTGGGCGTTCTCGCTACGCTCTTTGGCTTTGCTGGTGCCCTGACGCTGGTCAGCCAAATACTGTTTCACATCCAGGTAGATGGCGTGGTCGTTGGGCTCGATGGCGAAGATAGAATCCTCAAGATTGATGGTTCTACCGGTTTCGCTTCCGTTGATATTATAAACTTTAATCTCCATGTCTTAAATTAACTCCATCTTTCAAGTTTGACAATAGAACCTTTGGGGCCGGGGACGGAGCCTTTGACCAGCATAAGATTCTTCTCAGCGATAATCTTGACCACCTGGAGATTCTGGACCTTCACGCGGTGGTTGCCCATCTGGCCAGCCATACGCATACCCTTGAAGATACGCGAAGGATAGGACGATGCACCGATCGAACCAGGGGCGCGCAGACGGTCGTGCTGACCGTGAGTCAGGTCACCGACACCACCGAAACCGTGGCGGGTGACAACACCCTGGAAACCTTTACCCTTGGAGGTGCCAACCACGTCGACAAACTCGCCTTCCTGGAAGACCTCGACAGTCAACACTTCGCCATATTTCTTCTTGTGGCCCTCCTCGAAGCGGCTGAACTCGGCAAGATAGCGCTTCGGGGTGGTGTTGGCCTTGGCGAAATGGCCCTTCATCGGCTTCGTAGTGTGGCTCTCCTTCTTCTCGCCGAATGCGAGCTGGATGGCCTCGTAGCCGTCTTTCTCAATCGTTTTCACTTGTGTAACAACACAAGGACCAGCTTCAATCACTGTGCACGGAATCTGCTTTCCGTCGGCATCAAAAAGACTGGTCATACCAATTTTCTTTCCAATTAATCCTGACATTTCTTAGTTTGGATTCTTTTAAATTTGTTAGACAATTCAGCTTATCTCTTTGACATTGGCTGATAAAACTCACACTTTGATTTCGACTTCAACACCGCTGGGAAGCTCGAGCTTCATCAAGGCATCGATGGTCTTCGTACGATCATTGATCTCGATGTCCATCAGGCGCTTGTAGGTGCTCAGCTCGAACTGTTCGCGCGACTTCTTGTTCACGAACGTCGAACGGTTGACGGTGAAAATCTTTTTGTTGGTAGGCAGGGGTATGGGACCATTGACCACTGCGCCAGTCATCTTTACGGTCTTCACAATCTTCTCAGCCGACTTGTCGACGAGGTTGTGGTCGTAAGATTTGAGCTTGATTCTGATTCTTTGACTCATTGTTATTTATTGTATTAATTATTTTTATTCTTCAATATAGCATCCTGCAGGTCGCGCGACACCTCAGCATAGTGCGAAAACTCCATCGTGGAGTTGGCGCGGCCGGAAGTGATGGTGCGCAGTGCAGTGACATAACCAAACATCTGTTCCAGAGGCACCTTGGCATGGATAGCCTGGACACCCACCTTGGCGGTGATATTCTCCAGTACACCACGGCGACGGTTCAGGTCTCCCGTCACATCTCCCACATAGGCGTCAGGGGTCAGCACCTCGAGTTTCATAATGGGCTCCAGCAGTACAGGATTGGCCTTGCGGCAAGCGGTCTTGAAACCTATCTTGGCACAGAGCTCGAAACTCAGCTGGTCCGAATCCACGGGGTGGAACGAACCATCGATAATCTTCACCTTCATGCTGTCCATCGGATAACCGGCCAGAACACCGTTCTGCATGGCTTCCTTGAAACCCTTCTCGATGGCGGGGATGAACTCCTTGGGGATATTGCCTCCCTTGACCTCGTTGACAAACTGCAGTCCCACAACACCCTCGTCGGCGGGGCCTATCTCGAACAGCACATCGGCAAACTTACCCTTGCCGCCGGTCTGTTTCTTGTAGACCTCATGGTGCTGCACTGTGGTGGTGATAGCCTCCTTGTAGGCTACCTCGGGACGACCCTGGTTGACATCGACATTGAACTCCCTGCGGAGGCGGTCCATGATGATGTCCAGATGCAGCTCGCCCATACCGCTGATGACAGTCTGTCCGCTCACCTCGTCGGTCTTCACACGGAAGGTGGGGTCTTCTTCCACCAGCTTCATCAAGGCGTTGGTCATCTTGTCCATGTCGGCCTGGGTATGAGGCTCCACAGCGATGCTAATCACCGGCTCGGGGAACTTCATCGACTCCAGAACGATGGGATGCTGTTCGTCGCAGAGGGTATGGCCTGTCTTGATCTCCTTGAAACCAACGGCGGCACCGATGTCACCCGCCTCAATACGGTCGAGGGGGTTCTGCTTATTGGAATGCATCTGCATGATACGCGAGATACGTTCCTTTTTGCCGGTATTGGCATTGTACACATACGATCCGCTCTCGAGCGATCCGCTGTACACGCGGAAGAAACAGAGACGACCTACATAGGGGTCGGTGGCAATCTTGAAAGCGAGCGCCGAGAAGGGGGCCTTGACGTCCACCTTGCGGGTCTCTTCTTTCTCGGTCCTCGGGTTGATACCCTCGACCTCGGGTTTGTCCATGGGACTGGGCAGGAAGGCTGCCACAGCGTCGAGCAACGACTGTATACCCTTGTTCTTGAATGCCGAACCACACATCACGGGGACAATCTTGCGCGAAAGCGTAGCCTTGCGAATCTCGCCGATGATATCCTCGGCAGTAATGCTGTCGGGGTCGTCGAAGAACTTCATCATCAACTCCTCGTTTTCCTCGGCCACACCCTCGATGAGTTTCTGGCGATACTCAGCAGCCAGATCCTTCAGGTCGTCGGGCATGGGCACCTCGTAGAACTTGGTGCCGTTCGAACTCTCGTCCCAAATGAGGGCCTGGTTGGTGATGAGGTTCACCACACCCTTGTACAGGTCTTCCTGGCCGATGGGAATCTCGAGGGGGATGGGGTTGGCGCCGAGGCGCTCCTTGATCTGTCCCACAACCGAGAAGAAGTCGGCGCCGGCACGGTCCATCTTGTTGATGAAAGCGATGCGGGGAACACCGTACTTGTCGGCCTGACGCCAGACGGTCTCGCTCTGGGGCTCTACGCCACCCACCGCGCAGAAAATGGCGATGGCGCCGTCGAGCACGCGCAGCGAACGCTCCACCTCAACTGTGAAATCTACGTGGCCCGGAGTGTCAATGATGTTGTATTTGTAGCGGTTAGCATTCCATTCCCAGTACACGGTAGTAGCAGCGGAAGTAATGGTGATGCCTCGTTCTTGCTCCTGCACCATCCAGTCCATGGTGGCGCTACCCTCGTGAGTCTCACCGAGCTTGTAGTTCTTGCCGGTGTAGAAGAGGATGCGCTCCGTCGTCGTCGTTTTGCCGGCGTCGATGTGGGCCATAATACCGATGTTGCGTGTGTACTTGAGATCGGACATACTATTGATTGCGGTAGTTGTTGGTTATATATATTTATTAATACTTTATTTGAAGCATCACACTCTGAAGTGGGAGAATGCCTTGTTGGCATCAGCCATACGGTGGATGTCCTCTTTACGCTTGAAGGCGGCGCCCTCTTCCTTGTAAGCGGCCTGGATTTCAGCGGCCAGCTTCAGGGCCATGGTCTTCTCACTGCGTTTGCGGGAGAAACCGATAAGGTTCTTCATGCCGATGCTCTGCTTGCGCTCGGCACGGATTTCGGTAGGAATCTGGAAGGTGGCACCACCGATACGGCGACTGCGGACCTCGACGCTCGGGGTCACATTGGCCAGAGCCTTCTTCCACACCTCGAGACCGTCCTCTTTCGTACGGTCGGCGACCACGTCGATTGCCTCGTAGAAAATCTTGTAGGCGATGGTCTTCTTGCCACCCATCATCAGGTTGTTAACGAACTTGGTGACCAGGATATCATTGTATTTGGGATCCGGAAGGATGATTCTTTTCTTGGGTTTAGCTTTTCTCATTGCTAAAAAACTTTAAACTTTCAACTTTAAACTATAAACTCAATTACTTGCCGGCCTGTTTGGGACGCTTGGCACCGTATTTCGAACGACGCTGGCGACGACCGTCCACTCCGCTGGTGTCCAATGCACCACGGATGATGTGATAACGCACACCGGGAAGGTCTTTCACACGGCCTCCGCGGATCATCACGATCGAGTGCTCCTGCAGGTTGTGACCCTCACCCGGGATATAGGCGTTGACCTCTTTACCATTGGTCAGGCGAACACGGGCCACCTTACGCATGGCCGAGTTAGGTTTCTTGGGGGTGGTGGTGTACACACGGGTGCAGACACCGCGACGCTGCGGGCAGCTGTCGAGGGCGGGAGACTTACTCTTGTACTCCATCTGCTGACGTCCTTTGCGAACTAATTGCTGAATTGTTGGCATTTTCTTTTACTTGTTTTTTTATTTTTTATTACTTGTTTTCTATCTCATTTTACGGGCACAATCCGCCCAAAAAGGAATTGCAAAAGTACTACTTTTTCCCGACCCCACCAAATGCCCGGAACCATTTGGAATGTTAAAAAATCATAAAATCTTTTCGCAGCACTGATAATCTGTATATTACAAAATCATTTTAACATAATTATTTTTGCAAAAAAAGTGTTTTATCAACAAAATCCGGCCTGCAAAACGGACTATTTTCAACACGTTTTTCACAATTTTCACCTCTTTCTTTAAAGCGGCATGCCGCGCCACCGGATACTTCTTTTTCTCCGGGGCACGGCATGCCTTCCACACACAAATGTTTTTCTTTCTAGAACACCACCAGCTTGGTCGTCGCGGTGGCTCTGTCGCTGGCGGTGGAAATGTAATACACTCCTGCACTCAAGGCACTGATATCCAACACCGGTCCTTCCATTTTCACCGTCATCACCAAACGGCCGGCAACATCTCTCACCGTCACCTTGTCGCCCGGTTCCACACCTCGCAGTTCCACCCAGCCGCTGGCGGGGTTAGGCACCAGGTCCAGGTGGCCGTCACCAACCACCTGGCCCATGCCTTCGACCCCGGTGGTGAACCTCAACATCTCACTCCATACGCTTTTTTGGGCCTCGTCGCAGAGGGTCATCACATAGAGGTCATAAATGGTATTCGCCTCAAGGCCTTCGACGCGGGTCGCAACCCGTCCGGGGGCTTGGGCGTCTATAATCAGCTCCGTACCACGTCCTTGTTCATAGTCCATCGGGCCGTACTCCAGACGCCAGGGGCCTGCCGTCGGGGCCTGCCACTCCACCTCGACACTATGGCTGCCCGTGGCAACAGCCCTCACCTCCTCCACCGGCGGGCAGACAAGGGTGGTAAAGGTCAGGGTGTCGCTCCACAGCACCTGCCCGTCGTGGCACATCGGGCGCACCACGAGGTGATAGTCTGTGCCTTGCTCAAGGGTGGTGAAAACGATGCAGGGGGTGTCGACCTGCAGGAGGGTGTCGCCGTACCGGCTGCCAAGCCACACTTCCCATTCCGTTGCCGGACCCTGGGGTGTCCAACCAGCCCATGCGCTGCCGAGGGTGACGCTGTCCAGGCGCAGTGCCGCTACAGGCCGGCAGGGGGGATCGGTGTAGACGGTGTAGACACTGAGACTGTCTAGATAAAAGGAGGCGGAGGAGGCCAGCGTGTCGCGGAAGAAGGAGAAATAGAGACGTCCGTTGCCCACGGGGATGTCCCTCGTGGCCAGGTCTATTGTGTACCAATCGTATGACGGCGACGAATAGGAGGTCTGGCTCGATGCCACACTGTCGTCATAGAGCAACACCTCCACAGCCGAAGTATCGCCCGTATAAACCACCCTGACACGCATCGGCAGATAGTGGGACTGGTGGGTGGAATCGATATAGCTCTGCCTGGCCGCCACCATGAAACTCACGTAGGCGTCAGTGTCGGCAACATGCAGTAACGGCGATGTAACAGTGAGCACACTGTCGGAGTCAGCGATGGAGCCCATCAGGGCCTGCTGGCCGTTGACGACGACAGTGGCATTGCGCACCGAGGGAGTGTAGGCCGGCGTGCCCTTCACCTCCCAGCAACGCGGCATGCGGTTCACCTGACAACCTTCGAATTCCTCGGTATAGGGCAGCTCAAATGCTCCGCACTCGGTAGTGAAACTCACCGCCACGCGGAAGGTGGGCAGACCCTCCTGGCACACCGACGAAAGCTCGAACGTATAGTCCGTGGCCACCGACAGGCCACCCACCTCCACGCTGTCGCCCACGAAGTCGATGCTGTCACCCAGGGCATAGACGCGGTAGTGCCCCACGCCCCGCGGGTCGTGCACCACCAGCAGAACCGAGCTGTCGGTCACCGAGGCCACGCTCACCGAGTCCGGCGCCGAGCACGAGAGGTCGTGCACCAGCCTCACGTCGTCCAATACCGCCGGGGCATGGAACCTGCCTCCGGCATTGCCAAAACGCATGGCCACATGAATATTGGTAGCGCTGCTCGAGCCCAGCGACACATAGTATTCGTGCCAATCCTCCAGCGAGGGAAGCGTAATCGTTCTCAGGGAGGTGAAAGTCAGCGTGTCGGCAGGGTCGCTCATCACGCCTACCTGCACCGTTGCCTCGCCCCTCGCCCAGAAGTCGACGGCCACGCCGACGAGGCTGTCCACCTGTGGCATCACATAGAAGAACGGCTGGCTGTTTTCTCCCACATTGGGCACCAGGGCGCCGCTATACCCGCGGCCTATGCTGCGGTTCGTGCGGTCGCCGCTGTTGCCGGGATAGCAGTAGTCGATAAAGCTCTGACAGAGGCCCAGGCCGTCGTTGTAGTTCTCGCTCCACGGCAGCTCGTCGTGCGCTATCACCCCGCAGGCCGTCGCCATACGGACGGCGAGCGTCGACGACAAGGTGCTGTCGGACGGGCAGATGGAGGCCACCCACACATCGTAGTTCGTGGAGTGGTGCAGGCCGGTGATGGTATGGGCATAGCCACTGACATCGGCCGAATCTATACTGCCGCCGTCGCTCCACCACAGGCGGTAGCGGCCGGCCGAGTCGGGGTCGACAATGCGCACGCTGAGGCTGCCCAGCGTGGCGCTGTCGAGCACCAGGCTGTCGGGACGCGCACACGAGGTGGCATAGAAGAGGCTGATGTCGTCGACCAGCACCTGCTTCCAGCCGCTGAAACTCGTCATGCGCAACGCCAGACGGCCGTCGCCGATGCCGTCGAGAGCACGCTCATAGTAGCTCCAGTTGTCAAGGCTGTTGACGAAAGGCACGGTGTCGAAGGCCGTGAAGCTGGTGCGGTCGGTGATGTCGGTCATCACGCCGAGCTCGAGCATCGCATTGGTCATAGAGGTGTTGATTCCTGTCACGTTCATCGAAATGGAGATTCCCGCGTATGGCATCGCCACATACGGCAGCACCAGGAAGGATCGCGCGGTGTCGCCCTGCCACACATCGGAATTCAACCTGATACATGGTGTATTCTGTATCGTGAAGACTTCCACACTGGAATACGAATCCTGTCCCTGAAGGCGCGTCCAGCAGGAGTCGAAGCTGCCGTTCTGCCAGCTGTCGAAATCCTCCGTCCACGGCAGCGAGCTGATGCCGGCACAGGCGGTGGTGAAGGAGGTGCTGAGGGCCTCCGTGAAGCCGTCGGGGCACATCGTGCGCACGCTGACGGCGTAGGTGGTCTGCGGACTGAGGCCGGTGAAGGTCCAGCTGGTGTCGCCCGTCACGGTGACGGTCTGCGTGCCGCAGGTCACCTCGTAGGTACCCGCGCCGTTGATGTCGGTCCACGTAACCGTGGCCTCTGCGTCGGTCACCATGCTCACCCCCAGGGCCACAGGCCTCATGCAGGCCGCGAAGGGGGTCACCACGACGCTGTCCAGGTAGGCATAGTCGAAGGGCATGGTACTGGTATAGTAACCCACGTGGTTGGCATGGTTGTCCTGCAGCAGGGCTATACGGCCGCCGGCCACGCCGCTGAGGGCGAAGTCGAAACTGTAGCGATGCCAGTTGCCGTCGGCCGGACGGATGGTGGCCACACGGGTGAAACCGCTGGTGTCCGTCTCGCTGGTGGTGATACCCACCGCCAGCTCCACATATTCATATCCACTGGGCACCCTGTAGTCGAAGTCCACCATCACCCGGTTGGGGGCGTCGGTCATTGTGGGCAGCACCACCCACGAGGCTTCGCGCCCCACCAGGTTGGTGCGTTTGGAGGCCAGACGCAGCGAATGGCTTCCCTCCGAGGCCACGCCCGGTGTCACCTCGGGCAACCAGTCGGGGAAGGGACTACCGCTGTTGAAGCGCATGCTCCGCGCTGTCCAGCAGAAGGAGAGAGCCTCGCTCTCGAAACCCTCGCTGAAGGGGGCCGTCATAGGGCTACAGAGGGTGTGGAAAGTGGCGCTGACGGCCGTCGAGGTCTCGGCGCCGCAGAGGGCATAGACCAGCACCAGATACTCCACATCGGGCATCAGGCCCGTGAGCACCGCCGGCGAGGCGGAAACGTACACCGTGTCGGTCTCCGCCGAGGCCAGGGGACGGTACACCACACGGTAGCTGCCCGTCTGGTTGGGATCGGTCCAACCCACAGTAGCCGTAGTGGATGCCACATCGCTCACCGTCAGCGTCTCCACCGCCGGACATCCCACTGCCACATGCACATCGATATCGTCTATATAGATTCGCGACACCGCCGTAGTGACGCGGAAAGCAATGGCCTTCCCCGTACCCTCATAGGTGTTGAAACGCACCGAGCGGATGCTCCATGTGTTGGACGGCGCACTTATGGTTTGCAACGGGACGAAGCTCATCAGGTTGTCGGCCTCGTCAAGCACACCCACCTCCAGCGTGCCGCTCTGCGGCTGCACCGAGAAGGTGAGCTCCAATTCGCTCACGCTGTCGATGGCCGGAAGGGCCACTATGATGGGTTGGGCGTCGCCGCCGTTGGAGAGAAACAGGCAGCGGTGGCCGCCGTAGCCGCTCTGCTGGGTGACATAGCCATCTCCGCGCCAACAGCCGGGATTAAAGAGGGTGCGCCGGTACTGAGAGCCGGTATAGAACTCGAAATCCTCCGTGAAAGGCAACTCGGCATGCGAGATGGACACACAGGGGGTGTAGATGCTGAACGTCGCCCAGTTGCTCACGTCGGCGCCGCAGTTCGACCTGATGTATCCGCTGTATTGGTGGTTCGGCAGCAGCGAGTCGAAGTAGAGCACCGTGTCGTTGGTGGACAACAGTGGGCGGCTGCCGGGATAGTTGACGTTGAAAGGGGTGGTGTCCATATATACCTCATAGGTGCATCCCCCCACGCCGTTGCCTCTCCACACCAGCTGGCACGAGGTAGGTCCCAGCTCCTCGGCGCGCACATGGGTAGGCTTCGGACACGGAGGCTCGGGACGCCGGAAGGTGACCACCAGGCCGCTGTCGGGCATGCCCGTAATGTAGCGCGTCACCGACAAGCTGCTGCTGCCCATCGTGTTGGGGTGGAACGCCGTGGGGTTGGCCCAGCTGCCGCTCAGGGCTATGGCATCGTTGTACCCCCCGATGGCGTCCGACACCATCATCAGGTTGAACGAACTGTCGCTGGCGTGGTTCTCCATGTGGCCGTAGTGCACGCTGACGTCGCCGTTCTCGTAGAGGCGCACCTGGTAGTTGAAGTTGTCGGTGCTCACGTTGTAGTGCTGCACATGCTGGAACTCCACCACCAACACCTGGCTCCCGTCGTCGGCCGTCTCCACCTGCCACCAGCAACCGGAGTTACCCTGCGGCATCTGGCCGTCGACCAGCAGGAACGGCACGATGACGCGCGTGCCCGTGTTGCAATAGCCATAGGCATGGTGCGTGCCCGTGCCGCTGTTCAGCAGCATGTAGCCGTCGGCACGCATGCACAACGTCGCGCCCTGGGCAAGCGTGGCCTCGCCGAAGGCGAACTCGAACGGCATGGCGATGTTCTGGTATCCGCCGTCGCCGACAACGGAGGTCAGCTGCGTGCCCGTCGCGGCAATGGACACCCACGGCTCGGTGGAGGTCTCCATCGTGTAGGTCGCCACCCCCTGTCCCCAGGCGCCGACGCTGCCCAGCAGCATCGCCGCCATCAATAGAAATGTACTCTTTTTCATCTTCATAACGTTTCTGTTATTGGTTAATGTTTGCTTGTGCTTTCGCCCGAATCCGTTTCACCCTCGTCTGCTATAAAGAGTCGGAACGGCCGTTTTTGGCTCACACTTTTAACATTTTTTTCCATCGCCCTTCACTATCCCCCTCCAAAACAATAGACTAAAAACAGCCCCCAAAATTTCACCATTAACAAAATTTAACAATCCCCCTCCCACCGTAGAGACGCAGCACGCTGCGTCTCTACACTAATTCTTAACTCATAACTCCTAACTCATAACTGGTACATGATTCGGCCCTTCTTATATAGTTCCTATATACTTCTCATATAGTTCTTATATCACCTATATAAGAAGTATATGAGAAGTATATGAGAACGATATAAGAACGATATAAGAAATGCCGAATTATGTACCTATCGGGTAGGTATCGGAGTGGGATTGGAGACGAAAAGAATGAGAGGGGAAAAGGGGGTCAGGACTTGGGGGCGTAGGTGCGGAAAAGGATGACGGGGCCGTCGGCGGCGAGGGTGAAGCTGTCGGCGAGGACGTCGTTGAGGGTGGCCTGCCACCAGCGTGTGGGGTGGAAACGGTCGAGAGGCCAGCGGAGGCCTTCGGAGCTGACGGCGGTGGCGGGGTCGAGGGTGAAGATGGAGACCTGCTGGTGGGGGAAGGCCTCGAAGGTGCGCGTGCCGCTGAAGGTGCAGAAGCGGCCGTGGTCGGTGAGCATCTCGATGTCGGCACCGGGGTACTCCTCGGCGAAGGTGACAAGGTAGGAGATGTTGCCCAGCGTGTGGTCCTCGCGGCGGCCCGTGGCGCCAAGAATCTGAAAGTGGAGAGTGGATCCACTCTCCACTCTCCACTCTCCGCTCATGGCGTAGGCCATGGCTTTGTGGAGGTCGTTGTAGTCCTGCTCGTCGACCTGGACCCAGCGGTCGCCCAAGCGGCGTTTTTCCTCTTCGGGCAGGGAGTCGCCGTCGCCAATGACTATGAAGGGAATTGAAAATTGAAAATTGAAAATTGAAAATCGAGTATAAGCCGAGTCGCAGCAGACGACGAAGTCGGCCTCGCGCAGGGCGCGCAGGGGCACGGGGTGGGTGGGGAAGTCGCCGGCGGCGAGGATTACGATATGCTGAGTTTTTTCCATCGGATGATACCCATTATGACAAACACTTCGTAAATGACATACATGACGGCGGAGGCGGTGTAGCCTGTGGCGAAGTAGATGTAGGCGAGGATGGGCTCGCTGACGAGCCAGAAGAGCCACTGTTCCCAGTATTTCTGCGAGAGCATCCACATGCCGACGATACCCAGGGCGGCGCTGAGGCCGTCGAGGAGGGGCATGGTGGCCTCGCCCAGCAGGGGCAGCAGCCAGCGGAAGAGGAGGGTGAGCGCGGCGGTGGCCAGAAGGAGCCACGGCCAGAGGCGCGCGGGGCAGGAGGTGACGGGGCGCTCTTCCTGGTCCGCCGGTTTTTCTTGGACCGCCGGCATCTTACCGGCATCTCCCAGCGGTTCGGCATTGTCCTTGCCGGCAGGATGCCGGCGCTCCATCTTCTGCCGGCGCTCCACCAGGCCGCGCCAGACGAGGAGGCCGTAGATGGAGATGAGGAAATTGTAGATGCAGATGCCGGTGTTGGCGTACCAGCCGATGCGGAAGTTGATGACGGCGTAGAAGGCCGCCATCAGCAGGCTCGACGGCCAGAACCATCGGTTTGCCCTATACTCGCTGAAGACATAGACCAAACCGATGGCGGCGCCGATGATGTCCAGAATATTCATTTAGAACCGGTAGATTACGCGGCCCATGAAGTTGATGCCGGGCTGTTGGAAGAAGGTGCGGTCGTAGGTGAAGGCACCGGTGAGGGGGTCGACGGTGGAGGAGGCGTAGGCCGAGAGGCGGTAGTCGTGGTCGAGGATGTTGTTGACGGCGAACTGGAGTTCAAGCTGGCGCTCGTTCTGCCATCCCTTTCCGAGGTGGAAGATATAGCTGGCGCGGGCGTTGAGCAGGAAGTAGGGGTCGACCTTCATTTCCTCGCGGCCGGAGTTGTCGGCGTACTGGCTGCCTACATATTTGCCGATGAGTTGCAGTTTGGCGTCCTTGAGGGGGGTGATGGTGACGATGGCGGCGCCGATGAGGGAGGGCGAGAGGGAGAGGTCGGTGTTGCCGAAGTTGACAAGCTGTTTGTCGCTCCAGTCGTCGGTGGTGACCATGCAGGTGTAGTCGAGGATGCGGTTGGTGCTGAGGGTGAGGTTGGCGTCGAGGGCCAGGAGGCTGTTGACGCGGTAGCCGCCGGTGAGCTCGATACCGATGCGGTAGCTCTTGTCGACATTCTCCATCAGGGCGTAGCCGCTGGGGGAGTAGTTGCCCGAGGGGGTGAGCTGGTCTTTGTAGAGCATGGCGTAGAGGTTGGCGTTGAAGGCGAAGTGCTCGTTGCCGAGGCTGTATCCCAGTTCGAAATCGAGCATGGTTTCGGCCTTGATGGTGTCGCCTTCGAGATAGGTCTCCTTGATGTCGGAGCGTGTGGGTTCGCGGCTGACGAGGCCGGCCACGGCATAGAACCGGTGGCGGTCGAAGAGGAGGTAGTTGACGCCGAGTTTGGGGTTGAAGAAGAGGTATTTCTGATGGAAGTCGAGGTTCTCGCGATCGGCCTCGAGGCCGTAGAGGGCGTAGTCGACATTGCGCAGCTGGGCTTCGGCATAGATGTTGAGGTCGTCGGTGAGTTCGGTGTTCATTTTGGCGAAGAAGGTGTTGTCTTTCTTGACGCCTTGGTTGCGATACCACTCGAAGGGGTTGGCTTTGTCGACTTCGAGGTATTGGCCGTTGAGGGCTACGCTGTCCATGGCCCAAAGGAGGTTGCCGAAGTGGTTGCCGGTGTAGTAGACGAAGGTCTCGCCGAAGTCGAAGGTGGTCTTCCCGGTGGGGGTGTAGTGGGCCGAGAGGGTGCCGGTATAGGCGGAATTGAGCATCTCCTTGCGGTGGATAAAGTCGCTTTTGGCGTTGCCGTTGAGGAGGGTGAGTCCGTATTGTTTGACTTTCTTGTTGTAGCGGTAGTTCTCGTAGTAGCCGTCGCCGTGGGTGAAGTCGAAGGCTGCGTTGAGGGTGAGCCGTTCGGAGGCGAGGTAGGTGTAGTAGAGCTGGTAGTGGCGTTGGTTGTAGTTGTCGTTCTCGTCTTGGTAGTAGTGGCGGTTGCCGGCAGCGTCGTAGTATTCGCCTGCGGGGTTATAGAGACGGTCGTTGTCGAGGTCGGCGGCATAGGCGCCATTCCACGTGATGCCGGTGGTTTGGTGTCCCATGATGAAGACGGCTTTGAGGATGGAGCGTTCGCCATAGTAGCCGGCGGTAAGGAAGAGGCTTCGTTGGTCGGCGCCGCTGCCGCGGATAAAGCCGTCGGAGGTGGTGCCGTTGTAGGCGGCATCGAAGGAGAATCCGTGTTTGAGCAGTCCCGTGCCGACGGTGAATCCCTGGGTCATGGTGTTCCAAGAGCCGAAGCCGAAGTCGACGTTGCCGTAGGGCGACTGGCTGGCGTTGAAGGTCTGGAGGTTCATGGCGCCGCCGAAGGAGGGCGAACCGCCTGTGGAGGCTCCGACACCGCGCTGGAGCTGCAGGCTCTGTGCCATGCCGCCCAGGTTGGGGATATTGTACCAAAAGACTTCCTGGCTCTCCGGGTCATTGAGGGTGATGCCGTTGATGTTGACGTTGATACGAGAGGCGCTGACGCCGCGGATGCTGATTTTGGTTTCGCCGGTGGGGCCGTTTTCGCCGGTGACGACCACCGAGGGTTGCAGCTCGAGCATGTAGGGCATCGAGACGGCAATCTTGTTGTCGTCGAGGGTCTGGCGGTCGATGGTGGTGGTGGTGAGCGGCGTTTTGTTGTCGGCGCGCGAGGCCGAAATCATCACCTCCTCGAGGGTCTTCACCGTGTCTTTGGTCTGGGCAAAGGCGTTGTTGCCGAAAAAGAAAGAAACTGCCAATGCGCAGCAGGCTATCATCTGCCGGCGGCTGATCCTGGTGGCCTCGAAAAAGCGATAGCGGCCACAGCTATTCTTTGTGTGTTCCATAATTCATTTCCTTACGCGGGCATTATCCCGATCAAGTTTGAAGGGTATGTTCTCAGCTTCTTTGCGCTCATTTCGAGCCACATAAGAGCACCCCTATACTCGTTGAATCTGCTGCAAAGATACAACTATTTTCGAATATGGAGAAAAAAACTTTTAGCGGAGGAGGGTGACGGTGCCTGTGACCTCGTGCCAGCGGTCGGGGTCGATGACGGTGCGGTAGCGGAAATACCAAGGGTAGGCGCCCTGCGGGCAGGGGGTGCCGTTGTGGGTGCCGTCCCAGCCAACGCCAGGATCGGAGGAGGAATACACCTTGAGGCCGTGACGGTTATAGATGGTCAGGGTTCCTTCCAGGATGTCTTCGTTGACGATGAAGAAACGGTTGTTGGTAGGCTGCGAGGGGGTGAAGACGTTGGGGATCCACAGGGCGGCGTGGCTGATGTGGAGGGTGGCTGTAGCGGTGTCGGTGCAGATGCCGTTGCCGACGGCCAGAAGGACGGTCAGGCTGTCCCAAGAGGCCGATGCGGTGTAGTTGATTGAGGCCCTGGTGTCGACAAGGCGTATGGTGTCGCTGCCGGGGTAGGGAATGATCGACCATTGCCGCGAGGAGAACTCGTCGCTGAGATCCATTGCCGTCAGGTCAAGGCTGGTGTATGTGAGAATGACGGGAACCACCTTCAGGGCTGCCTTGGGAGGCTTGATGGGATGGAGGGCGACACTTTTCGATGTGGGACAGAAGAGACTGTCGTCACGGAAGATGTAGAAAGAGGTGAGGGTGTAGACGGCCTCGTCGCCGACGGGTTCGACATAGACGAGGCTGCTGTGCTCGTTGCCGTCGAGGGTGCTATCGTGGGGGTTGGAGCTCCACTCGACAACCGGGAGCTGGGTGACGGCAGTGAGCCAGTAGCGGCTACCGTCGCAGTTGGGTTGTTGGTAGATGACCAGCGTGGAGTCGGGCGGCAGCTGGACGAGGGGTTGAACGACGAAGGAGTCGCACCCGTCAGCGGTCCATCCCGCCTGGCTGCGGAGGGAGAACTCGGTGGGTTCGGTGATGGAGGGGTTGCCGACCTGCTGGTTGCGCCATTGGTAGGTGCTGCTGTAGCAGAAGGTGTCTATGGGCAGCACAGTCTCTATATAGCCAGGATCGGCGTAGACGACGGTGTACTGGGTGGTGTCGGAACATCCGGCATCGAGCGACGCGATGAGGGTGACGGTGTAGGTACCGGGGCGCAGGAAGATGTGGGTCGGGGCATAGTCGGACGAGGTGTTGCCATCGCCGAAGTCCCACCAGGCGCCGTCGCATGGTGGATTGTAGGGCCGGGGCAAGCTGTCGTCGCCCAGGATGGTGCTTCGGTTGGCGAAATGCACCTCGTAGCCTGCACATCCGTAGGTGACGGTACGCACGGTGTCTACTACGGCCTGCGGCCAGAAGTTGGTGATGTAGGTGTTCATGGTGAGGTAGCAGGCAGGGTTCTCGACGAAGGAGAGGCGGCAGCGGATGGTGCCTTCGGAGGTGGGATAGGTGACTGTTTGGTCGGTCGAGATGGTGTCGGTGATGTCGTTGCCTGCATACCAGAGGTAGTAGAAACCGTCGGGGGCGGTGAAAGTGTTGGTGTCCACGGTGCCGCAGAGTTCGGCTGTGGCCACGGGTTGCTGGCACTCGGCGTAAAAGTAGGCATAGCCGAAATGACCGCCCTGGCAGCAGTCCTTGGAGGTGAGTTTCAGACGGATATCCTGACCGTGGTATGGGATGAGGTTGATGCCCACGGTAGTCCAGTCTTTCCACAACACTTCCGGAGGCACCTGGTACCAGCCCAGGTCGCTGTTGGCCACGAATCTGGCGGCACCGCATTGCGGGTCGATGGTGTCGCCGTTGCCGTCGAGCAACACCATGCTGAAGAAGGGCTGGCAGGAGGGACCGTGGTCGGGGTTCTGCAGTATGGCGGCATAGTAGAGCATGATGAGCGAGTAGTCGTTGGTATCGACGTGGAGGAAGTATTCGATGGACTCGTTGTCTTGGGTGAGCCAGTTGCCCAGGCGGATGGACCAGGGCTTGCCTGGCGGCACCAAGCGCAGGCGGTCGTAGCAAATGCCGTCGGTCGCCAGGGTGTCCCGATTGAGCGTATGGTAAGAGAAGGCCGAGTATTCCGGTTCGCAGCAATAGAACCCGAAGGAACCGTTGCTTTCGCCCCTGACATAGCTGGAAGCAAGGTCGTCGAAGGCGGGGATGCCATGGTGGCTGGAGGGGAGGGTGGTGAAGTGGGTGCGGTACCAGCACCAGGGCGCGTCGGCGGTGGAAGAGTCGTAGAAGGTGACGTAGTAGCGAGTGTTGGGGGCAAGGCCGGTCAGGGGTACGGTGTCGGAGGTGAGGGGGGTGTCGGTGCCCAGGAGTCGCATGACGGTCGACGGGGTGCGGCCGAAGAGGATGAGGGTTGCCTGGTTGGAGGTGACATTGGCCGTTCTCATTTGAACAATGGCGGGTCGCTGGCATAAGTAAGGATCGGGTTCGGAAGTGTGCACATTGGGATTGTAATTGGTCTCGGCCGAGTTCCAGCTGACCTCTATATGGCGTTGCAGGGAATAGGTGTTGTTTAAGGAGAAGGCGTCGTACTGGAGGTGCATGGTGAGCCGATGGCTGCGGACCCGGAGGGTGTCCGTAAGGGTGCTGCCAGTGAAGTTGTTCACCACGCGGGTACCCGTGACGGGGTCACCGTCCCAGATACTGATGTGTCCGTGTATGACGTCGGGGGACCGGCCGCAGAGACCGGTGATGTTGATAATGAAGTCGGTACTGTCGAAAGAAGAGAGCAACACCACCCACCCGTCAAAACTGGCAGGCCAGTTGTCGTAGTTGATACTTTTGCTGGTGCCGAGGGGGTGGTAGTTGTAGTAGTATGTGGTGTCGCCGTCGACCAATTGGGCGTGGAGCGGAGTGGCAAAGAGCTGCAGGACAAAGAGAATGCAAAAAACAGACCTTCCGGCTGATTTCCCATCGGAAGTCCCTGTTTCTTCTGTTTGCCCTCGTTTCATATTTTATTATTGTTGGCGGGCTTAATGCCCGTAGTCGGCCATGAACTTGATGCGCATCAGGCGTATCTCCTCCTCGGTGTAGTCGGGGTCGTCCTCGAATTCCTCGTAGGCCTCCTCGAGCGAGGCGCTCTCGGAGTTGCGCCAGTATTCGAGCAGTTCCTCCTGGTGGTCGGGCTCTATTTCCTCATTAATATAGTAATCAATATTTAATTTAGTGCCGCTGGAGATGATGTGCTCCATCTCGGTGAGCAGCTCGTCCATGGTGATGCCCTTGCCGGCGGCGATGTCCTCCAGACTCTTGCGGCGGTCGATGGACATGATGATATATACCTTCAGGCCCGACTTGTTGACGGCCGAGCGGACAACGATGTCCTGCGGACGCTCGATGTCGTTGTCCTCGACGTAGCGCTTGATGAGTTCGATGAAGGGCTCGCCGTACTTCTGCGCCTTGGCGATGCCCACGCCGGCACAGTGGCTCAGCTCCTCCACCGTGCAGGGATATTGCAGCGTCATGTCCTTGAGCGACGACTCCTCGAAGATGACGTATGCCGGGAGCTTCTCGCGCGAAGCGATGCTCTTGCGGAGGCTCTTGAGCTGCACGTAGAGGGCTTCGTCGCCGGCTGCCGAGGCGCCGCCTGCGGCGGCCATCATCTCCTCCTCGTCTTCCGTGGCGGCCGCCGAGTAGTCGTGGTCGCAGGTGACGTAGATGCTGTAGGGCGACTTGATGAACTTGTGCCCCGCCGGGGTGAGCTTCAGCACGCCGTATTGTTCGATTTCCTTCTGCAGCAGACCTTCGAACTGCGACTGCCTCAACACTGCTTTCCAGAAGAGGTCGTCGTGGTCCGACCCTCCGCCGAACTGCTCCAGCTTGTCCAGATGGTAGGTCTTGGTGTTGGTATTCTTGCGACCCATCATCACGTCGACGATGTCCTTGGCCTTGAAGGCCTGCTTCATGGCGAGCACGGTCTCCAGCGCATACTGCATCTCCTCCTTGGCCTCGACCTGGGGCTTGGGGTGGGTGCAGTTGTCGCAGTTGCCGCAGTAGGGTTCATTGTAGTCCTCGCCGAAGTATTTCAGTATGTTCAGCCTCCGGCAGGCCGAGCTCTCGGCGTAGGAGACCATCTCCTGCACCAGCTGTTTGGCCATCTCCTGCTCAGTGACGTTCTTGTCGGTGAAGAACTTGTAGAGCTTCTCCACGTCCTGCTCGCTGTAAAAGGCTATGCAGTGGCCCTCGCCGCCGTCGCGGCCCGCGCGGCCGGTCTCCTGGTAGTAGCCCTCGATGCTCTTCGGTATGTCGTAGTGGATGACGAAACGCACGTCGGGCTTGTCGATGCCCATGCCGAAAGCTATGGTGGCCACGATGACGTCCACATCCTCCATCAGGAATTTGTCCTGGTTCTCGGCACGCACCTTGTTGTCCAGGCCCGCATGGTAAGGCAGGGCTTTGATGCCGTTGATGACCAGCAGCTCGGCCAGCTCCTCCACACGCTTGCGCGTCAAACAATAGATAATGCCGCTCTTGCCGGGACGGTCCTTGATGAAGCGGATAATCTCCTTGTGCAGCTGCATGGGGTCGCTCGGCTTGGGACGCACCTCGTAGTAGAGGTTCGGCCGGTTGAAGCTCGAGATGAAGGTCTTTGCATTCTCCATGCCCAGGTTCTTGATGATGTCCTGCTGCACCTTGGGCGTGGCCGAAGCCGTCAGGGTGAGGATGGGCACCTTGGGGTTGATGGCCTTGATGGCGTCGCGCAGACGACGGTACTCGGGGCGGAAGTCGTGGCCCCACTCCGAGATGCAGTGCGCCTCGTCGATGGCGAAGAACGAGATGGTGATCTGCTGCAGGAATTCCACCGTCTCCTCCTTCGACAATGTCTCCGGGGCCACGTAGAGCAACTTCGTGTCGCCCTTCAGCAGGTCCTCTTTCACCTCGGCCACCTGGGCGCGGTTGAGCGACGAGTTGAGGAAGTGGGCCACACACTGGCTCCCCGAGGTGTAGCGCACGGCGTCCACCTGGTTCTTCATCAGCGCTATCAGCGGCGACACCACAATGGCTATGCCCTTGCTGATCATGGCGGGCAGCTGGTAGCACAGGCTCTTGCCGCCGCCCGTGGGCATGATGACAAAGGTGTCGTTGCCGTCCAGAAGGCTCTGGATAATGGCTTCCTGGTCGCCCTTGAACTGGTCGAATCCGAATATTTCTTTCAAATATGTATGCAAATCCTTCATCTTTTCACAATATTTGACGCAAAAAAGCGTTATGGGTTTCAGTTTTACAAAGGTAGTCAAAAAAATTGAATCAACCAAAAAAAAATAATCGTGAAGAGTCGAGAAGAGATACAACAAATTGCCATACAGGTGATTAACGATGAAAAAAAAGCTATCGAAAATCTCCGCAACCTCATCGGAGATAGCTTTTCCCAGGCTGTCGAAACACTGTTTTCGGCCTCTGGACGTGTGGTTGTGACGGGCATCGGCAAGAGCGCCAACATCGCCGTCAAGATTGTTTCCACCTTCAACTCCACCGGCACCCCGGCCCTCTTCCTCCATGCCGCCGACGCCATCCACGGCGACCTCGGCATGGTGCGCCCCGGCGACGTGGTCATCTGCATCTCCAAGAGCGGCAACACCCCCGAAATCAAGGTCCTCGTGCCCCTCATCAAAAACTTCGGCAACACCCTCATAGCCATCGTCGGCAACACCGACTCCTTCCTGGCCCACGAGGCCGACATCGTCCTCGACACCACCGTCGAGCACGAGGCCTGCCCCAACAACCTGGCCCCCACCTCCAGCACCACCGCCCAGCTCGTCATGGGCGACGCCCTGGCCGTGGCCCTCATCGAATGCCGCAACTTCTCCGCCCGCGACTTCGCCCGCTTCCACCCCGGCGGCGCCCTCGGCAAACAGCTCTACCTACGCGTCTCCGACCTCTACATCCAGAACGAACGCCCCGAGGTCTCCCCCACCACATCCATCGACGACACCATCCTCGAAATGACCTCCAAGCGCCTCGGCTGCGCCGTGGTCACCGACGGCGGCGCCATCCGCGGCATCATCACCGACGGCGACCTGCGCCGCATGATGCAGACCTACCACTCCCCCTCCACCGCCGCCGACATCATGCACCCCAACCCCCGCACCATCCTCGACACCGAGTACGCCGTCAACGCACTCCAGATGATGCGCCAGAACTCCATCACACAGCTCATCGTCACCGACGCCGACCACCACTACCTCGGCATCGTACACATCCACGACATCCTCCGGGAGGGAATTATTTAAGGAGTGAAAGGGAGTGAGAGGGAGTGAAAGGGAGTGAAAGGAAGAATGCAGGGACTACATTATCCTCTCCTTTGATCTCGGATATATCAACGAACAAGACAACAACGAGTTGCGGACCCTGCTCGAATACGCCAGCAGGATGCTGAATGCCTACTGCGACGGCATAATCAAGAACGCAGCAATAAAAGAAAAAGAATGACAACAACGAGCGAAACAGTGGCAGGCACGCATGTGGGGCCGAAGGTATTGTCCTTTCACTCCCTCTCACTCCCTCTCACTCCCTTTCACTCCGAAGAATAAACATTAAGCCAATGAAACTCTACACCGACAACGTAGTGAAGACCTACGGCAAGCGCACCGTCGTCAAAGGAGCCTCGGTCGAGGTGCGCCAGGGCGAGATTGTAGGCCTCCTGGGGCCCAACGGCGCCGGCAAAACCACCACCTTCTACATGGTGGTGGGCATCATCAAACCCTTCAGCGGCAAGGTCTACCTGGCCCCCGAGAACCGCAGCGCCTGCCCAGACGACCACTACGACGAGACCATCGTCGAGCGCGAGGGCCGCGCCGTGCTGCTGCGCGACGGCGAATACTGCTGCACCCTCCCCGAAGGCATCACCCCCCAGACCCCGATGCCCATCGAGCTCACCCGCAACCCCATGTACCGCCGCGCACAGATGGGCGTGGGCTACCTGGCACAGGAAGCCTCCGTCTTCCGCCAGATGACCGTGGCCGACAACATCATGTCCATCCTCGAATTCCGCAAGGACCTCGACACCAAAGAAAAACGCGAGGCAAAGCTGGAGTCGCTCCTCGAGGAGTTCCACCTGACGCACATCCGCAACAGCAAAGGCATACAGCTCTCCGGCGGCGAACGCCGCCGCACCGAAATCGCCCGCGCACTGGCCAACGACCCCATGTTCCTCCTCCTCGACGAACCCTTCGCCGGCGTCGACCCCATCGCCGTGCAGGACATCCAGGACATCGTCGTGGCACTCACCAAGCGCAACATCGGCATCCTCATCACCGACCACAACGTCCGCGAAACCCTCAGCATCACCGACCGAGCCTACCTCCTCTACGAAGGCTCCATCCTGCTGCACGGCAAACCCGAGGACCTGGCCAACGACCCCGACGTGCGCGAGAAATACCTCGGCCGCGACTTCGTGCTCAAAAAACACACCGTCGCCTGACGCACCCCCCGGGCGCGGACATCCCTCGACAAAAAAATCCACAAAAGAGTATCAACGCCGAACCCCGACCATGACGATGGTCGGGGTTCGGCTTTTTCTTGTTCTCTACTCTGCCGCCTTCCCTGCCCTAGTTCAGGAAGAGCTTCATCTTCAATCCTCCTGCCTCGACATTCTGGCAGCAGCGGGCAAAACTCAGTATATTCTGCAGTATCTGCTCCGAGGGTTGTATGCTTGTGCTTGCAGAGGTCGGAAATGTGTCCGCATGGGTGAATTCGTATTCCTGCATCATACGCGCCTTTATATGTTGAACAATCGGTTATTTTCGCCATTAATAACTCCACTTTCAAAATAAAATTGTGCCGTACCGAAAATTTAACATTTTTTTCCTCCCCGCCCATGTTCTTCCGCCCCTGCGGGGCGTCCGTCGTCCGTGGCACGCCCGCCGGGAGCCGCAGTACGCCCGCCGGGAGACGCGGCATGCCCGCCGGGAAACGCAGCATGCCGCGTCTCTACAATAACTCTTAACTCATAACTCTTAACTCCTAACTGATACCTCCCCGAGAGGTACATAATTCGGCATTTCTTATATTGTTCTTATATCGTTTTCATATCGTTCTCATATACTTCTCATATACTTCTTATATAGGTGATATAAGAACTATATGAGAAGTATATAGGAACGATATAAGAAGGGCCGAATT
>Ga0326511_10000957_pt1 | contig 24770 bp, 26 predicted proteins | sample 0_2496_0518_D_FD_203701 | JGI IMG/M metagenome (GOLD analysis project Ga0326511, IMG submission 203701) | Bovine rumen microbial communities from UC Davis, California, United States - 0_2496_0518 | ecosystem: Host-associated > Mammals > Digestive system > Stomach > Rumen | place: USA...
CTCAAAGAGATAATCAAAGCCTTTCGGCGGTTATCGGAAATACAGTTTTTATGCGGGTTTTGTCGTTCTGGGTTTCACTGAAATACGGTGTATCTCAGACGGTAACTAACAGGAAACTAACAAATTCTAAGCCATTCATCAGTTTGATGAGTGGCTTAGTTTGCATAGGAGGTTAAAATGAGCGAAATCGTTGAAAGATTGAAAGCGTATTACAAAGCTGCAAAAAACAATAATATCAAGTGGTATGATTACTACCCCAATAATATGCCATGTAATCATAAAGAGGGTATATATACATATTTTTGGTTCAAAAATAATGATAAATGGAATTTTTTGAAATATACAATTGAATATATGAGCAGAGTGGATGCTGAGGGTATTACTCACACAGAAGAGGGAGTAAAATATTATGTTTTGCATTCATACCAAAAAGAATATGATAATATAATGACTATCCCTGAACCGTCAGATGATGACGGGATGCTTTTGAATGACGATACTGATACAGAATTCAGTCCTGATATAGTGAATGATTTCGGACGTTTCCGCTATGTATTTGATGACGAGGAAACAGCAAAAGCAGTTATTTCAAGTGAACTGCTTGCAAGAATATATCCTTACCTTTTTATCCTGAGCAAAGAGGAACTCGAAGAGTGGAAATATTTTGTGGATGCGTTTGAAAAATAAACAATCTATGATTGTATTATTAGGCTTAGTGCGTTGATGACCGAATATTTTTATAATATGAAATCCGCTGAGAGAAAAAATTCATACTCGGCGGATTTTCTCACTTTATTCTATAAAAACAACAATATAAACTAAAAATACAATTAAATTTTTGATAATTTCTACATTAACATTTCATACAATTATTTTTTATGTTAAATAGGGCTTTTGGATGTTATTTATAATAGAATTATATGCATAATAAAGGTATGTAAAAAAGAATTACTAAAAGGAAATGTTTGCTTGTTGTGTGAAATAAAACCTTGTTGACAAAAAGGGCGTCAATGTTTATACTATACTATGTGAGTAAATTTTTATTTCAGGTTAAAATGCCGTTTATTAAAGGAAAGAGATCGATAGGCAGGTTGGGAAAATGAGTAAGGAAAACGTCAAACTGTGCTTTGCGGGGTCAAGCGGAGGTCATTATGAGCAGATAATGATGCTTAAACCTCTGATGGAAAAGTATGACAGCTTTATTATAACAGAAAAAACACACTATAATGTAAATGTAAAAGATCATAAAATATATTTTCTTCATCAGGTCAACCGAAGAGAGTTTATGGTAGGCTTTAAAATGATAGCAAATGCCTGCAGATCATTGAGTATATTTTTGAAAGAAAAGCCCGATGTTGTTATATGTACAGGAGCTCTTGCAATGATACCGATGTGCCTTATAGCAAAGATGGGGAAAAAAAAGCTTATATATATAGAAAGCTTTGCAAAAGTTACCAGCCCAACAAAAACCGGAAAGTTTATGTATAAATATGCTGATAAATTCTATGTTCAGTGGGAATCTATGCTGGAAGTTTATCCGGATGCTGTATTTATGGGTGGAATATATTGAGGTTGATATGATATTTGTTACTTTAGGCTCACAGAATTTTCAGTTTAACCGTTTGCTGAAAGCGATAGATGAACTGGTGTCACAGGGAAAATGCAATGATGAAATATTCGCTCAGACCGGTTACAGCGATTATGAACCGCAGAATTATAAGTATAAGAAGTTTCTTGATAGAGAGGAATTTTCAGATATGCAGGAAAAAGCTGATATAGTCATTACCCACGGCGGTACGGGTGCTATTATCGGTGCTTTGAAAAAGGGTAAAAAGGTGATAGCTGTACCTCGTCTTTGTGTGTACGGTGAACACGTTGATGACCACCAGCTTCAGCTTGTGGGACAGTTTGAAGAATTAAATCTCATTTATCAATGCAGGGATTGTTCAAAGCTTGATGAAGCAATAAAATATGTAAGAAATCATGATTATGAAAAATATCAGAGCAATACAGAAAATTTTATCAGGGGTATAGATGAATTTATTACCCAAACCTTTTCATAAGGGAGAATACAGATGAGTAAAAAGCTTAGAGTTTATTTTGCTAAGGTTCCGAATATGGGCGATATGCTAAACAGAGATATAATAACCAAATGTTTCGGTTATGAAGTGGTAAGGAATACGTACCTCACAGGAACTGTCAGCGGTATAGGCAGCGGTCTGGGTAATTATACCTATGAAGATCAGAAATGGAAAAACGTACTTAAAGCAATATCAGGAGTGTTTTTTCCGGAAGTATATATCTGGGGAACAGGTTTTGTGAGATATAAGGATAAGGATACGGAGTTTTATAAGAAAAAAACACATATATGTGCTTTGCGTGGGGAACTAAGCCGTAAAAGAGTTGAAAAAATGCTCGGTCATGAACTTGCTGTGCCTTTGGGAGATGCAGGTATTCTTGCGGAAAAGCTTCTTGAAAAGCGTCCTGAAAAGCAGTATCGTGTGGGTATTATAGCACATTATAAAGAACAGGATGCACCTATCTTTGAAAAGCTTCTTGACCGTTTCGATGATTCTACATTCATTAATGTAAGAGGAACGCCTTATGATGTTACCCGTAAAATAGCGGAATGTGAACTTGTAATATCAAGCAGTCTTCATGGTCTTATTATTGCAGACAGTCTCGGTATTCCGAATCATCATATAACTGTTACTGATAATCTTCTCGGCGACGGCTTTAAATTTGACGATTATTATTCAGGTTATGGTCTGAAACATGATTTTACCGATATGAATACACAGGATATTTATTCTCTTGACGATATAAGACAAAGGTATATGATAGATCATGCGGTGGTAGAACAAAAACAAAAGAAAATGCTTGAATGTTTTCCGTTTCCTCCGGTATGATTTATGAAAAGGATCAATTAATATATGAAAGTATTGATTTTACTTAACAGAAAATTTCCCTATAAATCAGGTGAAGCTTTTCTTGAAAATGAAATTGAGGAGATCAGCGGAAATTTCGATAAGGTACTGATTTATCCCAGCGATGTATATGATGCTGATAAACTCACCAGAAATATAAGATCAAAAAATGTCGAAGTACGGATTGTTGAGCATTCGTCTCTTAAATCACGAAAATTCGGATATTGCATAGGTGCAGTGAAATATTTCTTCAAAAGCAAGGAATCAGGTTTCGGAAGAAAGGCTGTTGACGGATATTTTCTTGATGGTGTGGAAAAACAGTTCAGAAAAATAAGCCGTGACCTTTCATCGTTTGATTTCAAAAGCGGTGATGAAATATTTCTTTACAGCTATTGGCTTTTTATAAATGCAGGTGTTGTCTGTCGGCTTAAAAAATTTTTTGAGGAAAAGGGAATAAGCGTAAGGGCTTTTTCGAGGGCACACCGATTTGACATATATGAGGAAAAAGCAAGATATTCATTCCTGCCGCAAAGAAAAGAGCTTTTGCAGAATCTTGATAGAATATATCCATGTTCGGATAACGGAACAGAGTATCTTAAAAATAAATATCCTCAGTTCAGTAAAAAAATAGAAACATCCTATCTCGGCACATATGACCGTGGGGTAGGGAAATGCAGTGATGACGGTATTTTTCGTATAGTTTCCTGTTCGAGAATCAGTGAAGTGAAACGAGTTCATCTTATAATTGAAGCCCTCGTGCTTCTGAAGGATGAAGGGCTTAAACTTTGCTGGACTCACCTTGGCGGCGGAGATCTGTATGATGATATAAAAAAAAGGGCTGAGTCATTATCATGGATGGAAGTACATCTTGACGGTGCAGTTCCGAATACGCAGGTGTATGACCATTATCTGAATTTTCCGGAAGATGTGTTTATAAATGTAAGTTCTTCTGAAGGATTGCCTGTTTCAATAATGGAAGCAACAAGCTTCGGGATACCTGTTATTGCTACAGATGTCGGTGGTACAAGTGAGATAGTGAAGAATAATGTCAGCGGATATATTCTTCCCGAAAAATTCAGTCCCCGTGAGCTTGCTGACCGTATACTTGAACTTGCCCGTGAAGATAAAGATGAATATAATAAACTTCGTACTTCTACAAGGGCAATGTGGGAAAAATATTATCAGGCTCCGCTTAATTATGCGGAATTTGTTAAGGCTATAAATAATATAGATGGAGCAAATTAATGAAAATAAAAGTATCTTTCAACGTGATACTGTGTATTTTATTTGTGGGATTTATTTTTCAGTCTCCGATAGCACAGCACACGACAGGTATTGTGAGAACGATTGCAAATAATTTAGATGAAATGTTTGCTGTTGCGGTTTTTGCGTATTCTGTTGTGAAATTACGTTTCAATAAAACTCAGGCAAATTTCATAGCATTTCAGGCAGTTTTTTTATTGATAGGACTGCTTGGTACTGTTATATATAATATACAGACTACAAGGGCAGTTTTTCAGGATGTTGTAAACTGTTCAAAGTTTGCTGCTACTATTGTAGGTATTATAACTATTTATCGCTCTGATGATTGTGAAAAGATTTTTTCTATGCTTAAAAAAGTGACAATGGTTCTTACAGGACTGCTGTTTATTATGGCGGTTGTTGATTATATATTCCGTCCGTCATTTTTTGAACATACGTTCAGCTATTACACACTTCAGCTTTTCTATTATCATCCAGCTATTATGGCTCAGGTCATGGTGTTATTCCTTGCGATTCTCGGATACGGAGAATCGGATAAACTGAATATAGCGGCACGGATTCTTTGTCTTGTTATGCTTTGTGCTACTTTGAGGGCAAAAGCAATAGCATTTGCTATTATTTATTTGTTTATCTGGAATTATAAATTCCTTACCCATCATCGTGTGCTCAGGGTAATGTCGGTAATAGTTATGATTGCCGGAATTGTTTATATGACAAGGGACAGCTTTAATATGTACTACGGTTCGCTTGACTCCTCTGCAAGAGGAACTATGACAATGGGCGGTTTTGATGTCGCAAACAGATATTTCCCGTTAGGTGCGGGTTTTGGCACTTATGGCACATCAGCGGCTGTAAATTATTATTCTCCTCTTTATGTCGAGCTTGGTTTCAAAAAGGTCTACGGTCTGGGTTATGCGAATACAAATTATGCGACCGATACATTCTGGCCTGCTATTTTCGGTGAATTCGGATATATTGGTGTATTAGTATTTATCGGCTTCGTATGGAATATGATTGTTCCGTGTTACCATATGATAAAACACAACTCTTCGGTTGTTGTTCTGTATACATCAATACTTGCATACCTTCTTGTATGTACAACATCAGGTACGGGTTTCTTCAATCCTATTGCCGTACCGTATGCTGTCATTATGGGTATATGTCTTTGTAAATTCTCAAATGAAAAACAAAGTAAAAAGGTTGAAGAAAAATCTTTTTTTGCCGGATATAAAAGAGAAACTTAAGGAGTTTTGGGATGGATACTATTGTTTTATTTGACCCCGGTATACGCTCACTTAACAAGGGCGATGAGGTTATAAGTAATTCTGCTTTCAGAGAGCTTGAAAAAGCCGGTATATTAAAAGATGCATTCATACTGAAAGCAGCGAGTCATGCACCTGTTGTTACATGGTATCAGAACGGTAATAAAAATCCACATACTAAGATATACGATGGAGCCACATATAAATTTATATGCGGTTCCAATCTTATGTGGAAGAATATGATGAAACCGCTTACTTCACTTAATATAAATCCATTTAACTGCCGCCCCTACAGAAACAGTATACTTATGGGTGTAGGCGTGGGTCAGGCAAAAAGCAAAACTAATATTTATACAAAAAATCTTTATAAAAAAATTCTTTCAAAGGATTATATACATAGTGCAAGAGATGGTGCGGCAGTTGAATTTATCGAAAGTCTTGGGTATAAGGCTATAGATACGGGCTGTCCTACAATGTGGGGATTCACACCTGAATTCTGTGCAGATATACCTCATGATAAAGCTGAAAATGTTGTTTTCACGCTTACAGATTACGGAAAGGATAAGCAGCAGGATCAGAAATTTATTGATATTCTGAACGAGAATTATAAAAAAGTCAGTTTCTGGATACAGGGTATTTCAGACTGGGATTATTTCAGGAGTTTTGCACATATTGATAATATAAGTGTTATACCTCCGTCACTTGAGGCATATTCAAAGGTTCTGTCCCGACCTGATACAGAATATGTCGGAACACGTCTCCATGCCGGAATGTTTGCTATGCAGCACAAGAAAAGAACTATAATACTTGCCATAGACAATCGTGTAAGGGATATGAATGCTGCCTATGACCTTCATGTTGTAGAGCGTGATAACATAGAAGAACTAAGCGACCTTATAAATTCGTCTTTTGAAACTGATGTGAAGCTGAAACAGCAGAATATAGACAAATGGCTGTCTCAGTTCAAGAAGGGGAACGTATGAGCAGAGAAAAGGAATTTGTGAAAAACAGTGCAATACTGTCAATAGGAACTATACTTCCAAAACTGACCTCTATAATTACCCTCCCTATAGTTACCGAAAAGCTTTCTAATGCTGAATACGGTACATTTGACCTTATAACAATACTTGTGGCACTTTTTCTGCCTGTTGCCACACTGCAGATGCAGGCAGCAGGCTTTCGCTATCTTGTGGGAGTGAGAGGGGATAAAGAGGAACAGACAAGTATTATTTCAAACATCACCTTTTTTACCGTACCGATATGTGTGGCGGCACTGGTGGTGTTGTACTTTTTTATGAACAGCATTTCTCCTATGACGAGGATGCTTATACTTTCGTATTTTCTTGTGGATACACTTCTGCTTACAGGTCGTCAGATCGCAAGGGGGCTGGCAATGAATTCCGTATACTCGATAAGTGCTTTGCTTAACTCTATACTTGAAATGGTACTTACGGCTGTTCTTCTGCTGAAATTCAATATGGAACTTGACGGAGTTCTTATCGCACTTCTTTTCTCTCAGAGTACTTCACTTATATATCTTCTTCTGAAAACAAGAATGATACAATATATGAAATTTAAGGCTTTTTCTTTTAAACAGATAAAATCCCTTATTTCATATTCATGGCCTATGGTGCCTAATTCTCTTTCATCATGGGTTATGCGAGTTTCAGACCGTCTGATACTGTGGAGGTTCATGGGGGTCGAGGCGAATTCAATATATGCTGTTGCTAATAAACTTCCTAATATGTTCAGCATAGTCCAGAATACATTTTCACTTGCATGGCAGGAAAATGCCTCACTTAGTGTTGAGGACGAAGATTCAGGCGAATACTACGGCAAAATGTTTACCAATGTCTTTAATATCCTTGTTGGTATGATGGGACTTCTTATAGCATTCACTCCCATAATTTTTATAATACTTATTCGTGGGGATTACGGTGAATCCTATAATCATATGCCTATTCTTTATATAGGGGTGCTTTTTTCTGCTGTTTCGTCATATATAGGCGGAGTTTACGTGGCACATATGAAATCAAAGGCAATAGGTATAACTACTATGATAGCCGCACTTATGAATTTCCTGATAAATATAATTTTTGTTCATTTCATAGGAATATATGCCGCTTCAATATCTACTGCCGTAAGCTATTTATGGCTTGCATTTTTCAGAATGCGTGATATTCAGAAAATACAAAAAATAAAGTTTGAATATAAAAAAATACTTGTTTTGACAGGAATACTTATTATTATGTCAGCAGCCTGCTTTGTGCGTATAATTTACATTGATATAGTAAATATGGTTTTTTCAGTCGCTATGGCTGTTTATCTGAATAAGAACCTGATCATGCCTTCTATCAGAAAAATAAAGTCAAAATTCAAAGGAAAATCAAAATAATATATAAAAAAACAAAGCTTTACAATTTCCGACATGATATTGTAAAGCTTTTAAACTTTTGTGGTATTGAAGAATTATTTGATCTGTCTGTAAAGGAGGGGTTGTGTCCTGTACATCTTAATGATGTAGCGGAGGATTTTATGGTGTCAGTATGACTTTTAGTGAATATCTGACAAAGAAATGACGGTAAGTTTTACTGCATTTTTGTAAATATATGCTGAAATTCAGGTTTTTTTGTAATAAAATAATAACAGGGTATTTTCAGAAAAAACAAAGAGGCGTGATATTTATGAAATGCAGACTGTTTGCCGTAATATCGGCAATAGTATTTCTTATGGCAGGTATGCTGACATTTTTTGACAGGAATGTTTCAGGCTCAAATGAACCTGTAGAATATTATAGTGACGGTAAGGGATGCTTTTACATATTTACTGATAACAAATATCTTAGTGTCATATCGGAAAAGGGAAAGATCAAGGATATTTCTGTTGAAGGACTTGAAATTAATTTTGTTGTATCAGGCAGGGGATATGTATATACGGTAACTTCCAAAAACGGTAATAGCATAATTTTTCCGTTGAGCGAAAAGGGAACGGAAACCAGTGTTATTCTTGAAAAATTCGGTATATATAAAAATTGTCTTGAAACAGACTGTAAGCAAAGATTTTATGCTGTGGATGGCCAAAATAATAATATTGTTACAGTTTTTGATAAACAAGGGGATATGCTGAAAAATGTAACTGCTTCAAAAACTGTAAGCACTCTGTTTTATTCGGAAACCTATGATAAAGTTTACGGTATTACATCAGGAGGGATTCTGGATATAGAAAATGAAAAAGAAATAAGCTGTAAAGTTCCCCGGGGTAATATGACGACTTGCGGAAATATCTGTACCGACAGCAAGGGGAATGTATATCGTTTTGATGAAGAAAAGGGATTTGTGTATCAATACAGCAGTGATTATGAAAGCATATGTGCATCATCTGACGGAATTTATGCGAAAAACGGGAGGAATATCTTTATTCTTAATGAAACAGGAAAGCCTGAGGGATATTTTGAGACAAATACATATATTGACGGTTTAATATCGAGTGGGAAACATACAGGCTATTATGTGAACGGAAATATATTCATCATCAAAAAGTCGGATATTCAAAAAATGAAAGAACAATCGGAAAATGAAGATAAGGATAACAAAGAATCAAAAATACTTACAAGCAGTACGGATAAAACTGTGAGCAAAAGTTCTGTTGAGATACCTGAATATGAATTAAATACAAAAAATGAAGAAAATTCTTATGTAAGTGCAAATAATGGTCTGATCAGTATAGACAGGGGAAAACTGGAGCTTTCGGGCAACTATTTGTTTCTGAAGGAAAATATGACACTTGCAGAAATCAAAAAATGCATGGACTACGGAGATGCTTCCTTAAGGGCAGTAAATCATAACGGCAAAGAAATAACTTCCGGAAATGTGGGAACAGGCTGGAAAATTTATATTCCGGCGGACAGCACATCTTTTATAGAAACGGTACTGAAAGGAGATGTCACCGGAGAGGGTTCGGTAAACAGCAGGGATGTGACAGGAATAGGTGATTTTATTCTTGAAAAAACAGAGCTTTCACCGGCAGAAACCTTTGCCGCTGATATTGATGATAACGGAGTTATTGATATCAGGGATATGTTCATGCTTTATAAAAGCATATGAAATTGCAAAGATATTTTCTGTGAGTGGTGGATATATGAAAAAACTCAGTTATATAATATATATTTTCCTTCAGTGTACATGGGGATTTTTTCAGACTTTTGCAGGGCTGATATATTTTATCATTTCTTTTAAATATCCCCATGCATTTTATCATGGTTCTGTTGTGACCTATCGTGATAAAATAGGCGGGGTGTCACTGGGGATGTTTATCTTTGTGGGGGAATACTGAGATAAAAATAAGGTCGCTGTACATGAATTCGGTCATACGATACAATCGCTTATTTTAGGCCCGTTTTATCTGCCGGTCATAGGAGTAATTTCGGGCTGTTGGTGTTCGCTGCCGTATTTTAAGAAACTCAGGAGGGAGAAAAATGTTTCTTATAATTCCTGTTTTACAGAAAGCTGGGCAAATGATCTGGGGGAAAAATTTCTATCTCAGCCATCAACAAAAGATGAATGATTCAAGTTTTTGGCGGGGACAATACATTTTTTAATACCTCACCGAGAAGGTATCCCGAATATCTTACTTCCTCTACAGTGTTAGAGTCAGCCCCTATTTCTATAAGAAGTGAGCCGGTGTTTGCATTCATATTATACATGAAATCCGCAAAATACAAAGGACGCATCATTCCGGGATACATTTCCTGTGCCTGTTTCTGTATTTTCAGAGCAAAGCGAAGGTTATATTCCCAATCCTTAAATTCTTCACAGCCGTCATAATTATATCCTGCAAGCAGCATTATCTGTGCTGCTTTTTTATTGTTTACGGTACAAACAGGCTTACATCTTTCTGTATCTGTACCTATCCCGTCACGATGTATGTCAAGCACAACCTTTATTGTAGGATATTTTTTAAGATATTTTTGTATTGTAGCCATACTTCTGTCATATGCACCGCTGTAGGTCGAATCATGTATCGTTGTGTCATGTATGGTGACTATTCCGGCAGAATTCAGCTGTTTTGATATTTCCTCTCCTACTGCACATACGTTTTTGGTTTTATCATCTGTTCTCGGATAAAAGCTTTCAAAGAAATATCCTGTATCATAAGTCAGAAAGCTTTCACCTGTGTGAGTGTGATATATAAGAACCTGCGGTTCATTCGTATTTTCCATAGTAAAGCCAAGTTTACCTTTTAATTCTTCTGCAATATCGAGGTCATATGAGGAAGAGTTTTTTATTTCAATATTTCCGAAGGATTCATTCCCTTTTGTTATGCTGATCTCTGTAACAGGATATTGCTCCTCACCGGAGTGTTCAGCATTATATTGCTTTAGTTCTTCTTCCGTTGGTTCAGACGCTTCAAAAGTATAGGGCTTATCAGTGTTTTTTTCGGATACCGGAATGGTTTTCTTTTCGGGATCTGGAATATTATCTGTGACGGCAGGAATTGAAATTTCATCGGGTTTTGATATAATGGATTCTTCGGATATTTTGTTGTAACTTTGAGCTGCTGCCGGAAGTGTACCCTCTGCGGCAAGTATCGTAAGAGGAACAGAGGGAGTCACTCCGGATATTCTGAGCCCTGTACAGATCACAGCAGATGTAAGCAGAATCGCTGTTGTACAAATAAAGCCCGACTTTCTTATCAGTTCTTTATTTATCCTCATAATATTATCCTCCCGCACATATTTACAGCTTTTGTTTTTTATATAAATATATGCTGATGCTGCAAGGTTTATGAAGATAGCATTGAAAGCACCTCGAAACTGTAATTTTTTTGAATTGCACAATTGACCGCCATTCCGATAAGTCTTGAAGAGCGGGCTATAAGAAGATCTATTTCCTTTGGTGTGACGATAAGACTATCCGAATATCCGGATTTTTTTGTTTTGTCGGTCTCAGAAAATTTTGAAGCAAGAGGGGTTATATCGGCTACAGTCGGCATACCTATCCCGATAACAGGTATGCCTATGGTTGATTTGTTGAGTGACGGACGTTTATTTCCTATTCCTGACCCCGGCTCAATACCACTGCTGCTTATTTGTATAGTTTTTCCAAGATGTGACGGACTTGCACAGCAAAGTGCATCTATCGCAATAACTGCACTCGGTTCAAGGCTTTTTGTAAGAGAAAGAATAATTTCCGATACATCTATACCTGTCTGTCCGAGTACACCGGGAGATAATACCGCAACACTTCTGAGCTTATCAAGCCCCGATGATTTTGCGATCTCTTTGCTTATATGTCTTGTAGCTATGACACATTCCGCAGTAGCGGGCCCTAATGCATCAGGTGTGATATTTGTATTTCCAATGCCTATTACAAGAATCGTTCCCTTTTCGGGTATCAGCGGAGAAATAAGCTTTGATATTTCTTTTATCTGAACGGATGCATCCCTGAAATTATCTGTCATGGGCAGACCTTCAACTGTAATGTATTCTCCCTTTGGTTTTCTTAGTTTATTGGCTGCTTTTTCACTTTTTACAGTCATGCGGCTGATGTTCATATCATGCATTTTTTCAGACGAAAAATATACTCCTTCTATATTATCAAAACAATGCTGGTTTGACTCAATGGCGAGGTCTGTTCTGAAATTCACTATATTCACGCCTTCCGTAAGAAAAAATAAGTCATACATTTAGTATTTGCCCTCTGTAATCGCTTTTATTCGGATCAATAAAGAATAATCAAACAAAAAGTTCATGATTATTATGACGAAATACGGCAAAAATACTTGTTGACAGTTAATAATGATAGAAGTATAATTAAAGTTACAATATCGAATAATTGTAGTCGGAGGAGAATATGAAAAGGATAACGGCAATTATACTTACTGCATCAGTGATCGTAAGTACGGCAGTATTGACGGCTTGTAATAATGAAAACAGTAAGACTGAAAATTCAAAAACAGCTGCATCCTCTCAGGTGAGTGAAACAGTATCTGTTCAGGAATCAAAAGAGGAGATAAAGGACATAAGTGCAGTAGAGGCTAAAGAGGATATTTCAGCATCTGCTCTGAATGAAATAAATGCCTTTATTGCAAAATATAAGAATGTGCCTGATTTTTCCTCTTCGTCAGATGTTATAAGTGCAAGGAAAATAGCAAGCGATAAAACTATTACACTTATATCTGATAATTCTAATTATTCGTTTACATCTCTTGTTACAGGACAGTTTATAAGTGCGGCAAAATCAGCAGGGTTTAAAAGTGTGGTTGCAAATGAATCCAACGGTACACCCTCTTTCTTTAATGACGAACTTGAAAAATCTATTCAGGAAAGCAATATTGTTCTGATGTACGGAGATATAGATAAAGACCCTATAGCTTCTGCAATAGAAAAAACTCAGGCTAACGGTATCAGAGTTCTTTCAGCAGGAAATGTCGGAAAGGATCAGAAGGATCACTATGTTGATTATACTATTCCGATAAATTATCAGCTTGCAGGAAAGCTTCTTGCAGATTGGGTAATAAGTGCAAATAAGGCAAAGGTCAATGCACTTGCGATAAATAATTCCGATTCCGTTCTTTCAAGCTCTATATACAAGGGCTTTGCCGATGAATTTCAGAAATATGTTACATCAGGCTACTGTAATGTACTCAGCGGTTCGACACTTGAAGTAAATAACGGTCTTTCTGCTAAGATAAAACAGGCTATTGACAAAGATCCCAATATAAATTACATAGTAGTTCTTGATGATTCAATGATAGGTGATGCTGTAAGCGGTGTTGACCAGTCGGGAAAGAAAATCAAGATCGTTTCTACAGGCGGAAGTACGGCGGCTTTTGATGCGGCACAGAACGGCAGTATAGAAATGCTCGTTGCACAAAGCTATGAATGGACGGCATATGCTATGGTCGATTATGCACTTCGTGTCCTTAACGGTTCGGCACTTCCTCAGGAGCAGGATGTACCTGTGAGAGTTATAACTTCAAAATCTATAAGCGAAGATCTTGCAAATAATACTTATTCCGGTATAGACGGCTTCTATGAAATATGCTTCGGTGCAAATTTTGTTACGGGTTACAGCGGTCTTTGGAATCTTTGATGAAAAATTATCCTCTCTTCCGAATATCGGCAGAGAGGATTTTATATTTTTGTTTTGTACAGTAGTTTCAAAAACATGATAAATCCGCCATATTGTCGATTGACTATTATTTCACAAATGTATATAATTTAGTGTAGTTTATTTTAGTATTGGAGTGTGACAAATGGAAAAAATCAAAAAGATTAAGGAAAAGGGTAACTTGATGAAGGGTCTTGCGACTGCAATAGTAAAATACCGTTTCTTCATAATGGCAATATTCCTTGCGGCTGCGATTTTCTGCGTCATGTCAATTTCCAAGGTAAAGGTAAACGAGGATATTACCGCCTTTCTGCCCGATGATACCGAAACACGTCAGGGGCTTACCATAATGGAGGATGAATTTATCACCTATGGTATGGCTGATATAATGGTATCAAATATTACCTATGAGAAAGCACAGCAGCTTGCAGATCATATGGCTGAAAATGAACACGTTACCGGTGTTACTCTTGACGATTCAAAAGCACATTTTGTTGATTCTGCAGCACTTATGTCTGTTTCATTCGATGGAACAGAAAGTGATCAGAAGGTAATAGATGCACTCAGTGACATAAAAAAAGACCTTGAAGGCTATGATGTTTATATTTCCTCAGGTATAGGAGAAAACTATTCGGCACAGGTCGCATCTGAAATGGGCGGAGTATTGCTTCTGACAGCAAGTGTAATTGTTCTGGTGCTGCTTTTTACATCAAGAAGTTATTTTGAAGTGGCTATTTTCGGGGTAGTATTTGCTTTTGCTGCTGTTCTGAATATGGGTACGAATTACCTGCTCGGAGAAATTTCATCTATAACAAATTCTATTGCTGTAATTTTGCAGCTTGCACTGGCTATAGACTATTCTATCATTCTTATACACAGGTATCAGGACGAGGTTCTGAGACTCGGAAATGAAAAGGAAGCACTTATTGAGGCTCTTTCAAAGGGTATTATTGAAATATCTTCATCAAGCCTTACAACAATTTCCGGACTGATGGCACTTACTCTTATGCAGTTCCGTCTGGGTTATGACCTTGGTGTTGTGCTTACAAAGGGCATCATTTTCAGTATTCTTTCTGTTTTGCTGCTTATGCCGGGTCTTATACTCCTTTTTCCGAAGCTTCTCAAAAAAACCGCACACAGAAACCTTGTTCCCGATATAGAGTGGTGGGGCAGGATACTTACAAAATCAAAATATTGCTTTGTGTGGCTGTTTGTTATAATGATTCCTCTTTCGATTTATTTTTCATCCAAGGCAAATTATGCTTTTGCAGACAGCACCATAAACGAACTTATCTATTCGGAAAGCCGTGCTACAATGCATAAGATAACAGATACATTTGATAATTCAACTCAGATAGCTCTTATAGTTCCCAATGGAAATTATGAAGCCGAAAAGTCCATAATCAAGGAAATATCCAAAATGGATAATATCAAGACTATAACAGGTCTTGCAAATACGGAATCTGAGGAGGGTCATGTTCTTACGGATAAATATACGCCGAGAATGTTCTCCGAACTTCTTGATATAGATCTTGAGGAAGCGAATATTCTTTATCAGGCTTACGGTGTGGAGCATCAGCAGTATCAGGGTATTTTTAAAAGTGTGAATGATTACGAGATACCGCTTATAGATATGTTCCTTTACCTTTTTGAAAAGACGGATCAGGGTATCATAAACCTTGATGAAAATAAATCCGAACAGCTTTCTGAACTTCGTTCAAAGCTTAAAATGGGTATGGATCAGCTTCAGGGAGAAAATTATGACCGTATCATTATATCTGCCACAGTTCCAGTTGAGGGCGAAAACAGTGTAAAGCTCGTAGATGATATAAGAAATGCGGCTAAAAAATATTATCCCGACACAGATAAAAAACTTCTTGTAATAGGTGAAATAACAAGTGCAAGAGATCTGGCTGATACCTTTAACAGTGACAGTACAAAAATAAATGTTCTTACAATATTGTTTGTGCTTGTGATACTTCTTCTTACCTTCCGCAGTGTTGCAGGTTCAGTATTACTTGTATTTGTAATTCAGGGAAGTATATGGATGAATTTTTCATTCCCGTATCTCACAAACGTGACAAGTTCATTTGTTACAAATATGATAGTGTCGGCTATTCAGATGGGTGCGACTATAGACTATGCCATAGTTATTATGAATCATTATCAGGAACTCAGGAATAAATTTGATAAAAAGAAAGCAATGTCCCTTGCAGTAAACGAAAGCTTCCCGACAGTGCTTACATCGGGTACTATTCTTACAATGGCAGGTTTTCTTATTGCACTCAGGGTCAGTGATGTATATATAGGTCATATAGGTTTGGCAGTAGGCAGGGGGGCATTGATCTCAGTCATACTTGTACTTACTGTTCTGCCGCAGATAATAGTTCTGCTTGATAAGCTTATAGAAAAAACCAAATTTAAGATAAGTCTGGGAGGTGACGATAAATGAAAAAGCATATCTCATTGATTTTATCTGCTGTTATCGGTTTTTCATCCGTATCATTTTTCGCACCTGTTGTAAGAGCTTATGATAATACTTTTACTATCTCGACAGTGGAAGAGCTTATAGATTTTTCAAAAAAATGCACTTTGGACAGTTTCAGTGAAGGTCTTACAGTTGAACTTCAGAATGATATTGATGTAAAACATACCGATTTTGTATGTATACCATGCTTTGCAGGGACATTTAATGGTAACGGTCATACAATAAAGGGGCTGAATATAGTCAAAAAAGATTCTTCGATGGGTTTTATGCGATATACCACTGAGAAAGCAAGAATAAAAAATCTTAAAATTCAGGGAAATGTTCAGCCTGATTCATTGGTTGCCGGAGGTATTGTCGGAACAAACAGAGGTACTCTTGAAAATTGTACTTTTGAGGGCAATATCGGATGCAGGGAAGATGCAGGAGGTATTGCGGGAAAAAATACCGGTCTTCTTACGGACTGTAATTTCTCCGGTTCTGTAAAAGCACAGCACCGTTCAGGAGGTATATGCGGTTATAACGAAGGAGTTATTGAAGGCTGTACCAACAGCGGTAAGGTCAATAACGAAGAAATAACGGTTGAAAGCACTTCGGTAAGAAGTTTCAGTATCAGGGATTTTGATGTATCGGATGTATCAGAGGATTCATTTTATGATATTTCGGATATAGGGGGAATTGCAGGTCTCTCCGAAGGAGTTATAATTTCGTGTGAAAACAGCGGATACATCGGCTTTGACAGAACAGGCTACAATGTCGGCGGTATTGTCGGCAGACAAAGCGGAAAAATCGAAAACTGTACAAATAACGGAGAAGTAACAGGCAAAAAAGATGTGGGAGGAATTGCAGGACAGCTCCAGCCGTATTCTTCATGGGATTTTTCTCAAAGTAAGCTTACAGTTCTCAGAACATCTATTGATGATATAGATGCAAAGCTTACAAAGCTTGAACAGGATGCACACAGTTCATCAAAGAATATTGAAAATGAAGTGTCAGCTATACGGAGTTATCTGAATGCGGCAAAGACGGATACAAATATTGCAGTAAACCAGATACAGAATAATACGGCAGAACTGAAAAAAACATCCGATCTGCTTGTTGCTCAGATAAAGGAATCGGTTAAAAAGCATGATCATAAAAAGACAAGAGAGCTTATAACACAATTAAAGGAAATATTCGGCAAGGATAATACAGTAATTGATCTTAATGAAGTATTTGATATAATTGCAGAGATAAGAACAGAAGAAAAAGAACATCTTGAAAATGAACATATTGATCCCGAAAGTGAAAATCTTATAGAAGAACTTGAGGAGATAATTGCAGATACATCCTACTCAAAGCCGGATACTGAAAGTATTTTTAAAGATATCAAGGGTGTATCAGACAGTGCATCAAGTCTGAAAAATCTTTTAAGTTCGGATTCGGCAATAATAAGACAGGATGCACTTGATCTTAAAAACAGTATAACATCTCTTTCAGATTCACTTACTACTACAGCCGAAGATCTTTCTCAGATAAAAACCGATTATCGCAAAGATGTTTCCGAAACTGATAATTATAAAAAAGGTATCATCAGCGGATGTATAAACAATGGTAATGTGGATGCCGAAACAAATGCAGGAGGTATTACAGGAGTAACAGCTTTTGAAGTTGAATTTGATGCAGAGGATAAATTACAGATTTCCGATTATCTGCTTACTGATGCAAATTATCTTATATTTGCTGTGATAAAAGATAGCACAAGTTCCGGTGAGGTCAGTGCTAAAAAGCAGTATGCAGGGGGGATTGCAGGAAGCTCCGAGTTTGGGCTTATCACAGACTGTATCGCATCTGGTACGATAAATGTTTCGACAGGAGAGTATTGTGCAGGTATTATCGGTAAAAATGGAGGCACTGTCAAAAATTCCTGTTCACGAACGGTTATGTACGGTGTAAGTTATGTAGGAGGTATTGTTGGTAACGGCGGAAAAGTAGACAGCTGCAAAGCCTTTTCCTATATTGAAAAAGGAGAAGAAAATGTCGGTATCATTTCGGGCGGTGCAGATGTGGATGTAAATAACTGTTATTTCGTTGAAAATGGAGTAGGCGGTATAGACGGTGTAAGCTACAAAGGAAAGGCAGAGCCGCTCAGTTATCAGGAAATGATAAAGCTTAAAAATATTCCCGATATTTTCAAGAAGATAACCGTTACATTTTCAGCAAACGGCAAGACGGTAAGTGTCATTGAAGTTCCGTATGGTGGGAAAATAGATAAACTGCCCGATGTTCCGATGGATGGAGTAAAATATTGGAAATGGGATAAATTTCAGAATGACAGCATACTCTACAGTCAGACGGTAGGGGGCAGTTACAAAAATCCCAGAACGACTATTTCTACAGCAGAAGATATTCCTCTTTTCCTTGCAGAAGGCAATTTCTATGAAGGACAGCAGCTTAAAGCAGAAGAATTCAGTATAGATACGGAAAAAGAACCCTATGACGGTGGAAAGCTTCTTTCGGCTGTAAAAATCTCTGTAAACGATTACATCGGTACTTTCAAGGTAAGAATGAAAGCTGATGACGGTGGGGAACTCTTTCTTATAAAAGATGGCAAAGAGCCGACTGTGACCGAATATGTAAAAGACGGAAGTTATATTGTATTTGATGCAGACAATAACAGCAGTATCGTATATATCAAAAAGAAAACAATAAATGTCAATCCGATATTTCTTATTTCGGCAGGTGCTGCACTTGTTTTGTTATTTATAATTGTCATGGTCATTCGTTCCGTCAAAAAGAAAAAAGCAGTTTCCGATGAAGAAAAAGAATAATAATTATGTATAAAAAATTGACTGTTGTACTTTTGGGATAGGGTACAACAGTCAGTTTATTAGGTATATATGCTTTTGAAAATCTATGTAGTCAGTAAAAAATTTGAAATAGTCTTGACAGCAGATACTGCACATGATATTTTTATAATATCAGCATATCAAAACAGGTGATCAATATGAAAAAAGCTCTTATTTCAAAAGCTTTGATGCATAAAGCATCCGTTTACACATCGTAAGGTCTTAGAAGATGTGTATGCGGGTGCTTTTTTCAGGAGATTATCATGAATAAAATAATAAGATATTTTTCAAAAACGGAAATTGTATTATGGAGTGTATCAGTAATTTCAATTATCATATCATTTTTTGTATTTGACAGAGAAAATTATCTCACTCTGTCTGCTTCGATCATCGGAGTTACTTCTCTTATACTTAGTGCGAAGGGAAATCCTTGGGGACAATTATTAATGGTGATTTTCAGTTTGCTGTATGGGCTAATATCATTCAATTTTTCTTATTACGGTGAAATGTTCACTTATCTGGGAATGACAATGCCTATGGCTGTATTTGCGTTAATTTCATGGCTTAAAAATCCATATAATGGTAACAGATCTGAAGTTAAAGTAAACAGCATACATAATAGGGAAATTATTTTAATGCTTATATTGGCAGTGATCGTAACTGTGATTTTTTACTTTATACTCACTTATTTCAATACGGCAAATATTATCCCGAGTACAGTTTCTGTAACAACAAGTTTTATTGCCGTATACCTGACTTTCAGAAGAAGTCCTTATTTCGCACTGGCTTATGCATCAAATGATATTGTACTGATTTATTTATGGTTTCTGGCAAGTATGGAAAATACTCAGTATATTTCTGTTTTCGTTTGTTTCATTGCTTTCCTTTTCAATGACATATACGGATTTATAAGCTGGAGAAAAATGAAAAAACGACAGGAAAAATAAACATCAAAAAAAGGGCTGCCGTGTGACAGCCCCTTGAAATAGTTTTATAAATCATCTTGTACGGTAACTTTTATTAAAACACATAATGGTTTTAACAGTTGAAAACTTCAACATCGCAATTATTTTATGTTTAGATATGATATTCATAGCGTTTTCACTGACGATAAGTTCATGATTTTTGCTGAAATAAAAATCATAGTTCATGTTGTTATTATCATTTATGGAAAGTTTCTTGCAAATAAGCATTACAAATTCAGGCATATTATCAATAAATTCTCTATTCTCCTCGTAAAGCTCTTCAAATTCTTCCGAAAAGGAAACTGTTATATCACAGAAAGAAGCACCTGTCAGATTTGCTCTAATAATGTCCTGCTGTAAATTTTTTGAAACAATATAACATGGAGTCTGAGTAAGAAGTTCATCTCCAAGCCAACCCATAAAACAATAATCAAGATAATCCACTTCCTTGATTCTTCCATTTTCATAAGTAAGTATGCTATTTTCACCAATCTCTCCGGCTACTTCGGGATATAAAACATAATAATTCATATAAAAACTCCGTATCTTTTCAAGAATAAACGGTAATCAAGCACCGTCAAGAGGAACAATGGCAAGTGTCTTTCCAAGAGGAGCAAGTAGTTTTAATATAGTGCTGAGATTAGGAACAGAAGTTCCGTTTTCCATTCGGGCGATAACCGGCTGTTTTACTCCGCTTAACTGTTCAAGCTCTCTTTGGGAAAGTCCTTTTTCCTTGCGGGCTTTGATTATTTCTCCGACTAAAGCAACTCTCAGATTACTTTCTGCTATTTCTTCCGGTGTAAAGATGTCTTTTTGTACCTCGTCCCAAGTTTTGAATGTGTTACTCATAAAGATCACTCCTGTTATACTGAAAATATTATACACGAACAAATCCATCTTTCCACAGACATTCATCAATAGTGTATCTGTTAAGTGTCCATTCGGATCGGTCATTATTTTGCTTCATTTCGAGTAATTCTTGTTTAGCAGTATTTTCATCTGTGAAGCAGTCGCTTTCTATAATATCAATTTCGTCAAGGTTTTCGTTGACATTCCAACCCTCAACCATAAAAACCTTCCGTATGTTATTAGTAGTTCCAATTACATTCTTAGGAATTATCAAATAATCACACGGATAATCACTGAATCCTTGTACATTGCGTTGATAGTGTTTTGCTGTTTGATTTGCTTTTGCAAAAGTTGAAAATAGTCCGATCATAAATTCTTCCTTGTAGTTTTCATATGACAATGACATATCATAAAACACAAGTTTGAAAACTTCTGCCTTGAGAATTTTTTTCAATAATCCCACTCCTTTGCAAACAAAATAATACCAGAAATTTCATAACTACATCTTTATTATGCTTGAAAGTTATCAAAATGTCAATACTTTTAAGTTATCAAATTTTGAAAGAAGGAATAATATTGATAGTAATATACGCTGAGAAAGCAAGTTTAGCAAAAGCTATTGATGTTGCACTCAAAGCCGGCAACAGAATTGCACACCCGAAAGAACCGACAATCGGGCACTATGAATTATTTGTGCTAAAAAAGGACTGCCGTGTGGCAGTCCGAATAATAAGATTAATCTATTTTTGTTTACGCTAAATTCTTGTCAATATAATCACACATTATCTTCCCAAAACCTTCATAATCGTTGTTAAGAGCAAGTTTGCTGTACAAGTTGTCACATTCTTTTTCGTATTTACCAACATCAGTATCAGATAATTCTTTCGCTTGTCTTATAACAGTAGCCTCAGAATCAATACCACATCTTTCAAGTGTATCGATTATTTCAATACATTTATTTTTTAAACTACCATTAATTATTCCATCCAATCCGTCCATTTGAAGAACTGTATCGTAGTCAATGATCATTATTACATCTGATATAAATGGAGGATAATTTCTAAGAATCTCACGAACATCGCTTTCAGAATAAATATCCGCCATTGCTTGTAAAAAATCATCGCCAGTTAATTCGTCGGAGATAGCCTTGTCTATAAAATTCATTTCAAATTGCTCCTCATATTTCCCCAATTAGTACCAACTATTTTAATTATAGCACAGCAAAACTGAAAAATCTATATGTTCTTTCAGCAGTAGAATTCCGAGTTTTTTATAAGAGAAAGGACTGACGAAGCAGTCCGGAAAGATGTGGTTATCAAGTTAAATTAGATTTTATCAGAACCAATATTTCTTCATTTTACTTAAAAACTCCTGTGTTATGGGATATCCGCTACTTTCGCCAATTACAGAATCAACAGAGCAGTATGGACAGACTGCCGTCCCATATCTATCGCACATATTATTATCATCCTCAGAAATAAGCCAATCTTCAATTTCCAGTGGAGAAAATATTTTCAAGCAATAAAAACAGCCACATTTCTTATCTTTTTTTAATTGTTCCATATGATTATTACTAAACTTATGAGCTTCAATATAATCTTCCATTTTGATCTCCTTTCAATTCTAATTTATCTCATTTATGATAATCTAATTATAGCACAGCAAAACCGAAAAATCTATATGTTCTTTCGGCAGTGGGATTCCGAGTTTTTTATAAGAAATCCGAAAGATGTGGCTATTAAGGTAAATCAGAATTTATATGTTATATTTCAGAAAGAATAATATTAATTCCCTTATTCAGATTGTAAATTATATCTGAAATTGAATCATTCTCTTTATCATAATAAACAAATGCTGGCGGATGCATTACATTTTTTTGCGTATCCAAAATATAAAGTTTAACATATCTGTATGGACGGAAATCTGGCTTTGATACATTAAGTTCACCCACATATTGTTCGGTATCTATATTTACTAAAAGATTATCGGAGGTATCGCTAATCACTTCAATGCTTATCTTGTCATTATATTTTTCTGATTCTTTTAAAAGCCAATTCTTGACCGCTTGTAATACATCATTGAACATTTAAGAATCACCTCTATTTTTCGATTTATCGTACTAACGGCAATTTGATTATAGCACAGAGGAACACAAAAAACCATATCTTTTCAAAATTAAATGGGATTTCAAGTCACCGTAAGGATTTGATGTAAATTGATTAAAGTTTAGCTGACGAAAAATTACTTGCCAAACAAATCTGAATGTGTACCTGTGGCGGTAGCTGTCAGTATCAGCACATCATCGTGTATCTGATACATCAGAAGCCAATCAGGTTCAATGTGACATTCACGAAAGTCCTTTAAGTTGCCTGTGAGCTGATGATCGTCATTTTTCTGTGGCAAGGGCTGACCGCTTGCTAACTTGTTGAGAATATCAGTCAGCTTTGAAATGTCTTTTCCACGCTTACGCATTAGTTTGACATTCCGCTTCATTTCATTAGTAAATTCGATTTTGTACACCTTTTAGTCCTCCAGCATTGCGGCAACTGCTTCTTCGGCGGTATCGTAAGGACCATTAAGATTAACTCTGTTTCGAGTTTCGTAAATTGCCTTCTGCAATTCTTCCGGAACGGACTTATGGCGTACTTCAAAAGGCAGTCCGTTGTATTCAACTGCTGCTGTTAAAAACATTCTGACGGCTGTTGAAGTGTCCAATCCCAGACTTGCAAAAAGCATATCTGCCTGCATTTTCAAATCGTCAGTAAGTCTGACCTGTAAGTTTGCCATAATAGCACCTCCAAATCTATATTGTAATACTATTATATTATATAAACAATGATTTGTCAATACATATCATTGAATTATTAAAGGATGGGACTGCAAGTCACAGATGGAAGGTCTTTTATTTGATAGTAATATATGCTGAAAAAGCAAGTTTAGCAAAAGCTATTGATGTTGCACTTAAAGCAGGCAACAGAATTGCAAATAAAAAAGAGCCGACAATCGAACGCTATGAATGATTTGTGCAAAAAAGGACTGCCGTGTGACAGTCCAAAGATTATTATACCAATTCAATGTCAATCAGGTCAGCCGCATCGTATTTATCAGATATAGGCAAACATACAATCCAAGTATAGATTGTGGTGTCAAAAGAAGTATGACTGCTATCAGGTATCCTTACGATTTTGTATGTCATACCATAATCCGCACCACAAGTTCCAAATGTGAAATTGTAACCGCCATAGAATTTATCAGAAGAAAAATCATAATCCGTATCCAAACCGATTACTGCAATGCAATATTTATCGTCATGGTATTCCTGCATTGTGGTATTTTCGTCTGAGTCATAGTATTCAAAACTATTTATGTTACCTACTCTTATTTCAAATTCATCATTAACGCTATGATTTCGGGTATCAATCTTTATTCTGTAAATATCTGTAGAAATACCATTTCTGAAAGTATGTTTTATTGTCGTGTATTCAAATGGAATTTTAATCCCCGATTTTAATACATACACTTCTCCTAACGGTGTCGCAAATGAGTGTTCTACAATTTCAGGTTTGCTATTTTCTTTATTTTTATCGGTTGGAATAAACATTTATTTTCACCTGATTTCTATTTATCAAATAAACATCACTCGAATTATAGCACAGCAAAACCAAAAATCTATATGTTCTTTCAGCAGTGGGATTCCGAGTTCTTTATAAGAGAAAGGGTCTGTGAAGAATTGATGATGGTTTCATCATTTCTTCACAGCCTCTCTGAGTCCGAGTGACAGGAGTCGAACCTGCGGCCTCTTGAACCCCATTCAAGTGTCCCTGTTTTTCGGACTTTACTGCCAAAACTAAGAAAAAACAAAACTACAATCTGCCTGTATCTGCAAACACAGAACAATGCACGGTAATGATTATATCATATTTTTGTTAAATAATAAATTGATAAATATGACGAATTCTAAATTGCAATATAAAATGTCAGTGAAATTAAGCGACATTTAATTGCTTAAGCAAATCATTAGCAGACAATCCGTTGAAGATTCTTCTAGGGTAGTTATTGATCCAGTTTTCAATCATCTTA
>Ga0326511_10000958_pt1 | contig 24754 bp, 24 predicted proteins | sample 0_2496_0518_D_FD_203701 | JGI IMG/M metagenome (GOLD analysis project Ga0326511, IMG submission 203701) | Bovine rumen microbial communities from UC Davis, California, United States - 0_2496_0518 | ecosystem: Host-associated > Mammals > Digestive system > Stomach > Rumen | place: USA...
TAGTTTAAGATAATCATTTTTACTAATGACAACTTCATTAGTTTCTTTAATATATTCAACCATTATTTTTACAATCCTCCAATCTCAGTTAATAGATACTGATTTACTAATTCATTACTTATTTGATACAAGTTTTTCATCAAATTAATTACTACTTCTTGTAAAGAGAAAAATTCTGTTATTGTACAAGTACCAATACAACCAGTATTACTTTTCAATATTACTCCTGGATAACCAGTATTATTTAATGAATCCAATATAACTGCTGGTTGTATTGCTAAAAATGAACCTTTTATACCAAAACGCAATCGCATTATAGCATGAAGTTCTGAATATTTCTGATTAACATTGTATGGAATACCATTTTTATCATATTCAAATAAATCATTTTTATATTTTTCAAACCAACTTCTTGATTCTTCAAATATACGAATTAATTCTGAAATGTCATTATATGTCAAATAAACTGAAATTTTAATTTTATCCGTATCTTTGTCTTTAGGTATATTTTCCAATACAATACCATCATCAGATGAATTGAAAAATGTTGAAGGATAACCTAATCTACCACCTCTAGATTTAGAAGAAGTGAATTTATAAACATAATCTAAACTATGTCCACTTTTATCCAATGTCAATATATGAACTCTATGTTTCACAAGAATATTTCCAAATGCTGCTACAGTTTTGAAAATACTATCAACATTGTTCATTATTTTAGTTTTCATAGAACTCCCTTTTATCAGTATGATAATATATAATTATCTACCGATATTGTTCAAGTATTTCATAACAGAATCATAATCAATTTTCATTTTATCAATATGATTCGATTTATTTTCTAGAATTCTTGAACGAGTTCGTCTTTGATGATGCATAGATTTAAAACTCTCATCTATAAAATCATAATATGTTAAATCCACGTTTTCAATATATCTAAGTCTTCCAATCATTTGTGAAGCTGTAATTACAGATGAATATGGAACTAAACAAACAGAAGCAACAAGATTTTCCAAATCCAATCCAACTCCAGCAGAACCAATCGTTGTAAGAATAATGTTTTTTCTTATTTCTCTACGTTTTTTGTGTTTGTTTCCTACTCCAGTTGTATAATTACCAAGAGAAATATCAACATTTTCTTTTTGATATAAAACTTCAAGTGCATCAATAAATTGTTTTATATGTTCATTCTTTGCTAAATAAACTAATATTTTTCCATCTGGATATTTATCAATTATTGGATCAAGTATCATTTTAATCATACCTAAAAGATATGTTACACGATTCATATCTTCAAATATATAATTCCAATATTTCACAGCTGATAATCCATCTTTAGTCATACAAGATTGAACTTGATAATAATTCGCACAAGTGTCGTAATTTACATAAACTAACTTATGAAAATTATCTAAGTATCTTGTTTGTATACCATAAACTGGAATTTTTAACATAGTTCTATTAAAGATCATTTTTTCACTTTGATCTGTTCTTGAAGGAGTTGCTGTTAATCTCCAAACATTGAGAACTTGAACATCCATTTCTATCTGAACATTCTGAGCCCAGTTCATATGATATTCATCAAAACACAATATACCAATACCTAAATGTTGCATTAACCGATTTAATGTACCATATTTTTCAAGATAATTTGATAATGACGATGATGTTGATATATAAAATGGAATTTGAACTTTACTTTGATGTTTTGATAATAATTTGTGTAAATTATCTGTACCTTTTACAATACGTACTGATTTATAATCACAATCAGTATATTCTATAATATTTTTCATCCATTGATCACATAATGTCTCACTTACAATGAACATTGGCATTTTTAGACGAAAAGCCGCTGAGATCGCACAAAATGTCTTACCAATACCAGTACCCAGGGACAGCATTTTGGAGTGAAATAATTTTTCGGAGGTCAAAAAATCGATACTTTCGGCCTGATATTGGTCCCGAATTGATAGTTTTTCGTTAAAATTATACGTTATTTTGATAGGTTTTACAACAACATCATCTTTTTCTATAACTTCGTACAAAACCCCATATTCATATAATTTTTTCTCAATAAACTCTAAACCTACACCTATTGGTAAAGTTAATGTTTTTGTAGTTTTATTATAAAGATGGAGAATATCTTTTCTACTAAAAAATTTACTAAATCTTTCAACTTTATAAAAAGCTTTTTCAAGTGGAGGGCAAGTACCTTCTTCCACTCTAAGTTCTTTATTCCATTTAAGCTTTATAAATGGATGAATTCTAAAACAATTACGATATTTGTATATCCTAACGTTTTGGCATGACTGCATGTTTTTCTCCAGATTTCCATCGACGAATTGCTATAGTTCTTAATTCATTATTGATGACTTTTTTATTCTTACAGTTTCTTATAAAATCATATATTTCTTGAAAGAAATTTTCATTTGGAAGAGATGATTTAAATATGCACTTAGGTTCAGCGACATTTGTTGTATCTTTATAAGATAACCAAGGTACAATATTGTTAAAAAATTTCAAATCAAATGAATCATAGTTTGATATAAATTGAATGAGTTCTTCATCTTTATATAACATACAATGACCACTATAATTATAATATCTTATTTCAACACCATTATTAAATTTTTCCGAAATGTAATTAATTGGCGGTCGTTTGATAATAATTTTCTTTTTTGTTGTTTTAGTGTAATCGGCAACTTCTATCATTTTTAATTCCTCCTCACTAGCTTCGTTAAATAGAGCTTTAACTCTAGCTCTAGCAATGTCCTTTGGACTTGGTCTAGAGATTCTTTTTTCTCGTTTAACTATAGATACCCTTTTAAATAATTTCATTTTTTTGTTCCCCTTTCCAAAAAGCTGATATTTGGTATATTATAATATAAAAATGAATATATTATTTTACAGGAACAAATAAAAAACTATGGGCTAGATTTAGCCCATAGTTAATATAATTAAATTATGTTTGATTGTCTAAGAGCTTTTTCAACATATCTGAAATCATGTCTTACAGTAGTTTTGAATAGAGTATCATGTAGACCTTCACCAACTGATGGATCTTTAAAGAATGAATCTCTATCTTTTAATATATCTGTAATTTGCTGATATATAAGTGCAGAACACAAATCACCTTTAAATATAGCAGTTTTAAGGTTAATTACCACTAATTGTGGCATTTGATCTTTAGAAAAATTAGGTCTAACTACAATATTTTTAGGAGATCTAGTCAAAGCATGGATAATAGGTTCAATATAAACCAATTCTTTATCTTTCAATCCAGCTTCAATGGTAAGATCTGCAAAATCATTAATAGGATCATCCAAATTATCATACCAAGTTGGTTTAGCTCGTTCAATGATATTTTTAAGCTCTTTCAAGTATCTTGAAGTTTCTGCTGTGATATATTTAATATTAAATACCTGTGTACCAGGTTTTAAATCATTTATATCAAGAATAGCAGTATCTGAATCAATAGGTAACTTGATTTTCTTAATATTATTTATATTTAACATATCTTCAGCCAATGTTAAGAAAGATCCATCAAGTTTAATTTCTTTAACATTTTCAGTTTCTTCATTTGTGAATTCATCAAATGTTGAAACTACTATCTTTAGATCAGTTAACATTTTTGAAACTACTTTAGAATCTGCATCATTAATTTCATCTTCATCAATTTCTTCATCATCGAAATCGTCATAATCTACATCATTAGCAATTCGTTCAGTAATATCTTCAATATACTCTTTATTGAACCAAATAGATACTTTATTTGTAGTTTTTACATCTTTTAGAACTAGAACATCATCAACATTTGAGAAATATTCTAGTAATTCAGCATTATCGAATTCTTTTGTTTTAGTACCTGTATGATGTTTTACAGCCATTACAGCATTTGACAAAGGATTTTCTATTTCTGTTGATGTAGCTCCACCTATTGTATAATCTCGTTTATGTTCTTTTGGATTACCATAACATTTCTTACAAACATAAAGTTTATTCGGATGAGCACAAGTACACATACTTCTAAGTTTAACAGTAGTACCAATAAGATTAGTATCAGCTTCTGTAACTTCTTTTAATTTACCATTTGGTAGAATAATATTCTTGGAAATAATTAAATCTAGATGTTTTTGTGTTTTAATATTATAGTTTATATAATGTTTAGTACCACAATCATCCATATCATAATCAATTCTAAGATTCATCCCAGCTAAGTTTGTTTCTCGAGAAGTATAACCAGAAACTGCAACGAATTTCTTTTTATAAATAAGAGCTTTAGCTGCAATTTCAGATTCTGCAATAAAATCTCCAGCATTTTGTAAAGAATTCAAATATGAAGATTTCATAATATGTGACATAACAACATTTGATGAAGACATTCTAGGTCCTACAGCTACAAACATTTGTTGTAATTGTTGATCATTTACACAATTTGAATCAATAAATGGTAGCAAACATGATTTTCCATCGCGTTTTATCACAGATTTCAATTCTTTTCCAGATTCAACCAATTCTTTTTCAAGAGTCATATAAGATTTGGAATCATCGAGTTCTGTAGATAACAATTCATTAAATCTTTGATTTCTATTACAGAATTCTGACAAATCTATAAGATTTATAGTTGGTGTAGAGATTGGAGCCATTAATTCAGATAATCTTACCATGCGTTCAGTAAGATTAGAAAGAATCCATGAAAATGTTTCTGTAGCATTAAGCTTCTTTTTGATAACAATTTTATAAATTCTATCTCTACACATAGTTTCTATATAATTATGATAAGAAGCCAAAAATTTCTTATCAACATCAATCATCCATTCTCTAGTAATAGGAACTTTATACATAAAATTGAATTCTAGGAAATAAAGATTTATTAGAAACTGAAATATAGTAATTTCTACTGTTTCTCCATCTTCACAAATAATTTCTACAGGTTCGTTAGCACGAGAATAATCATCAAGAATATAATTCGTTACATAATCACAGAAAATATCATAATCTTTTTTGTTATTGAAGAAATCAAAAATGTGATCTAATTCGATTCTAAGTTTTTTAGCAAAGATCATTCGTGTTAATTCTTTTGTGTTTAGACTAAGCATATAATAAAACCTCTTTGTATATATAACTTGTGTTATCTTCAATATAAAAATATATATGTAATTTCAGTTTTAAATAAAAAAAAAGGGAATAAAAATTCCATTTCTTTACCTCTTACGCTCTAAGCTTTTCGAGGATTTTATTTGCCTCTTCAAGAACTTCTTCTGACGGAATATATGCATATTCCGTTTTCATAAATTCCCTGATGTCTCCATTAAACCCATCCACATCTTTCAAATGTGGTTTTGCTTTTATGAGACTACTACGTACACCGTGATTTAAATTGACAAGAATCATTCCGATAAAATCATTCTTTTCATTTCTGAATAATTCCTGCCATTCCTTTTTGAAAGCTTTATTCAAACCTTCATCATTCTCACATTTTTTCTCTACAGTGTATGTGCATGTGCACCCAGGCATGTCAAGAGCATGCCCCAAATTTAATCGTGCATTGAATTTCCAATCGTCACCATCTTTTTCAATAGTGATGTGTTGATAATTGAAAGTTTCTCTATAAATCTGGCTATGTTTTTTCCACCAGCATGTTCTGATAGATTCGCCATAAAATTTGTTTGTGATTTGTGGAAAATATTCTCCAATTACATCACAACCAAAATCTCTAATAAAGATTTCCAAAAATCTAAACACCATCGCAATATAAGTTTCATCTGGAGTGATTTTTTCTTCAATAGTTTCGATTAATTCGTTAAGTTTTTTCATAATTTTTGCTCCTGAGTTTTTATCATATGACCTCTTCACTGAGGCATGTTAGGTTTTCTCTCCTAACCGTTTTAATTTAAATTTAATTTTGAATCCATACAGATCCTTTTATTCATTAATATAATATATAATTTCGGGGGGGGTTAAACAAAAAAAAGAAAGGGAATAAAAATTCCCTTTCTTTGTTTTCAAAATAATGAACCTGTAGCCCACACTTTGTGTAACATCTCACCAAATTTGGTGAATGCTTCTTCAGAAGAGGTTACTTTGAAACAACGTTCCTCTTCAAAATACTCTAAATCATCACTGACCCAATCGAGTCGGATCCGATAACAATCTTTGTACACGTTGTCAATATCAGATTTATATTTACAACGGCTAAAAGATATATCTTTAGATTTAAATTGATTGTACACAATAAGTTCAATCTCTTCGACGCTCTCACGTTCCTTTTCTGTTAATAATTCCATAATTTTGCTCCTTGTGTTTTTATCCCTATAACATAGTAGACTACTTCTCTGTAGTAACCCTTTCATTTCTCCTACTCAGGTTTTATTCATTAATATAATATATAATTTCGGGGGGGGGTTAAACAAAAAAAAATAAGGGGAATTTATACCCCCCTTATTTTAAATATTACTGTTTATTCTGAATTACATCACAAACACAACCAACGACACCAAGAACAGTGAATATCAAATTTTCTCTATTTTCTTGATCAATTTTAGCTTGAACTTCGGCTAATTCTTTATCTTTCATTTTTAATTCCTGATCTTTCATTTTTAACTCATGATCATTTTTAACTTGCGTGTGAATAATGTCAAGAGCTGATGTTAATTGTTTTGTTTTCTGTTCAATATAAAATTTAAATGTTTCTGGATCTTTATTGAACATTTCTTTTTCAGATTCAGACATTTCTACAGTAAGATTTTTAATATTAAAATCCATTTAATTTCTCCTATGTAACAAATATTAAAAGACTTACAATAAGTCTTTCCCTACATTAATATAATATGTAAATATAAAAAAGTGGGGAAATTATCCCCACTTTTATTTTTTATGATATAGACTTCTGTAATTCTTCAGAGTATTCTAAATTTTCATGTCCTTTACTATTTGAAAAATTTAAATGTATTGTGTTAACTAAACTTTGTATGGTTCCATGATGATCGCCGCCCCAATCACAATTATAATAAATTGTATTATAAGCACAATCATCATTTCCTTCATTATCTATAGAAATTCTAGGAATTTTGAGTTTTCTACAATGATTTTCTACAGTTGATTCGAATACTTTATCAAACTTTTGATTATCACTATCATTATTGTCATCATCGATTGTATATTGTTTTAATCCATCTATTCCAAAAGAATAACATTCAAAGAAAATATCAGTATCAGTTTTATTTTGTATAGCTTTCGCAATTTCGAAGCACATATCCCATAATACATCAGTCATTTTATCGGTAACATTATTATCACTAGAACAATCAAAAACTTTAATGTAGTTTTTAGGATCGATTTTTTTAAGTTCAGTTCTTAAAACTGGAACTAATGATTTTCCAAATGAATTAGCTAAATCAACAGTTCTCTTAATTTCAGATTGTAAATGTTTTAATTGTGGATTAGTTTTTAATTCTTGAACCAATTTATCTCTTTCATTTATTTCATTTTTTCTATCTTTTTGTCTTTGTTTTTCGATCTCTTTTTCTTTTTCTTTTCGTTTATTTTCGATATATTTGTACAATGGACTGTGTTTATAAATAGGAACAATTATAAATACATAAATACAATAAGCTATAAGTAATGCACCAAATCCAATTTGTATTTTTTCCAAAATATTTTCAGAACTTTTCTCAAGTTCGTTCTTCTTTGTTTTTTCAAACGAACCAAATAGTTCCTCAGATCTTGTAAATGACTCAATACTTGAAGATTGATTAACTTTATTCACCAATACATTTAGGAAAGTTTTAATATATGTATCTTCAGATTGTTGATAAATAGTTTCCATTTCAAGATTAACAGGAATGTATTCAAAAGAATCTTCTGTAGTTACAGGTGAAATTACACTAACTTTGAAAAACTCGCCCAAATGATCATTAATTTCATCAATTATAACATTTGTAAGTTTATTAAAGTCATCAATCTTGAAACTCATATCTAATGAAGGATCTTTCAATCGTTTAGCTCTTCCCTCATTTATATAGAGATGGAAAATTATAGGTAAATGATGTGTAATTCTATTACCAATCTTTCTATCACAATCTTTTAAAGCTATAAGATGTGATTTAAACAACCATTGAGCAAAAATTGCTTGTTTTTCATCGGAAAATAAGGCATTTTCATAATTATAGTCATTATCTGGCTTATTTGTAGCAATTTTACTCAAAATTAACTTAATACCATCAATAGACATTACTCCTTCTGGTTCTAATAAAGCTTTAATGCCTTTTTTATACAATTCCCATTCTTTAGTATAAATATACTTTAATCTTTTAATTTCTTCATTAGAAAAAACATATTCATTTACAACTTCAGAGAATTGGCGTTTAGGTTTTATAATTTCTATATCACTCATAATAGTAGTTTACTCCTTATTTAAGTATATAATTTTGTCAAAATATAGAATATCAGGGAAAAATCCCTGATATTAAAAAAATTAATATTTATCCTTCAAATTAGATAAAATTGTAGTTATAGATTGATATGCAGCTATAAAATCTGTAAAAACATATTCGATAATATTATCATATTTTTTCATTATTTGATTAGTTGCACCAAATGGAAGTTTTTCTTCATCAAAAATTTTGATATTATTTTTCAACCCGTATACATGATTGAAGTAATATCTCTTTAATGAATCCTTTTTACACAATTTAACTGGAGTCGGGTCGAATATATAGTCATATGCTAATGTTTTCAAAACACTCATTTCATCCCGCATATGAGTAGAATCCCAAGCAAATGAGAAAAATAAATCAGAAATATCATCAAGTTCAAGATATTCTTCATCATGAATATGTGAACGTATAATGTCATTGTATTCATTAGCTATATGATTTGTGAATTCTTCAATGAGAATTACCAATTCGCTTAATAATCCCAAAGCATCTTTTTTAGCTACTACTATTTTATGCCACAATATTGTTTTTACAAGATTTTTATATTTATTTAGATAAATTTTCTTATTCTTATCATAAGAATTTTCATCCACACCAAATAGAAGATCACAACAAATACTGATATATTCATCATTCATCTCAGTCATATTTGATATTGAAATATTGTGTTTATCCATAACTTTTGCAAAAAATGTTGGAAAATCTGATTTAAGTTTAAAACATGAGTTATACAAATCATTAATATTACATTTCTTTGTTGTTTTTCTAGGTTCACCCATATAAAATCTCCAAAAAAAAATAGGAACCTTATATGGTTCCTATTTTATAAAACTTATCTCAGACTGATAGCTGTCATATAAGCATCACTATCAATCTGAGGTATATTATCGAGGTCACTATATGGAATACTTGCGTATTCTGGGACCTCGTCTTCCCTCCATCCGACATAATCATAATTATCATTGCTGTCAGATGAAATTACATCTCTTCTTCGTCTTTTTAGAGAAGAAGAGACGTTTTTTCTTTTAGCCTCTTGTGGATAGATCGTTTCATACGATCTTACTTTACCAACAGTTGGCTTGGAAATGACTCTTCGACCATTTCCACAGGTTTTTCTTTTATTACGAATTACCACTTTTTTTAGCATTCATAATACCCCCAATCCCTTAAACAGGTCTAATTTTATTTAAACCTGATAATTCATATATTATATTATCAGGCGTTTATCCATTAATATAATATATGAATGGGACTATATAGTTGAACAAATATTCATTACTGTCTAATAACTGAATTAGAAGCCATATATGCTGCACCAGTTCTAAGCTGTTCAAGCTGAAGAGCTTCCAAATCGAGTGTTGGAGGCATAAGTGTGATCATGTTTCCAATATTAATCAATTCGCCAACTGTTTCTGAAATAATCTTCAACAGAGCAACATCAGTTTCTCTTGGTACAATAAGAGTTGTACAAGTTTCTGGATCATTAGTAAATTCTTCTATCTTATTAGTCATGATGTTATAAATTGATGGTTTTGGACTATCCACACATTCACGCCATTTACACATAGTAGTATTTGCATCACGATACATATTGTACAATGCGTAACGATAACCAGCACCAAATGCAAACTGAAGAGCTTCAAGAATAGAAGAAACAATTTCTCTCAAAGAACCCATATTTTCTGCAGCAGTGATATTAACTTTAAGTGTACCAATAGTATCAATAACATCATTTACAATTTCTGTAAAATGATGATTGATATAATGTGATACACACATATTTCCACCAATAGAAATACCACCATTCTTGATAGCTGAAGCAACTGATTTTGTCGCATCTTCAATGATGAGACGTCTAGAATATCTATTTGTTTCAGTTCTACCACCACAATAATAGTATGTAGTTTTAGATTGAAGATTATTCAAACGATCAATAATGTCAGAATAATTGAAATCCATGACGTGATTATGAATTTTCTTTACACGTTCGGCTTGTTCGCGAAGATCTTTTACACGAGCAGCAAATTCTTCTTTATTTGGATTACATCCGATAAATAGAGTTTCAGCATATCCAGCAGATACCATTTCACATTTACCAAGCATTCCATCAAGCTGTTTCATTCTGACATCAGTATCATCAGAATATTCAACTAGTTTTGACATTTCTGTAGAAAATGGTTTGGTATTAGTCATAAGTACTACATCTTCAAAGCGGAATGTTTCAAGAACTTCCTTCTTACGAAGAATAATACCAGCAATTTCAATCTTCATTGGTTCAGCTTCTGGATCAGCATCAGGAGAACCAATTTCCTGTCCAAGAACGTTATAATAGGTGCCATCAATACACTGGCGGAGATATTGTGCAACTTTGTGATTAATTTGTGCACATGTGAAGAAAAATGGTGATTTGAAGCCAAATGCAACAGTTTCAACGATCTTTTTGAGTCCTGGAAGATCAGATTCCTCAAGATTTCCATCAAACATTGCAATACGTGGATTCTTAGCTTCCCATACAAAATGGTCAGCAGAATTAGCCATACGAGCCTGATCAAACAATCCGCATGGAATTACATATGCATTAGTGTCTTCAACATATTCTTCTTCAGTAGGAGAAACACAAGCAATAACATGACCATTTCCATCAAGTTTATTACGATAAAGTTCAGCAATTTTTGTACCAATTTCATAATCATTGTTTGCAGAAATTGTGGCTACTTTTGTAAGCCATTTGATTACTTTATCTTCATCTTCTTTATTATCGTACTGTCCAGCGCTATTTACTTCTGGAAATACTACCTGATAATCAGGATTGTTTTTAAATCCTTTAACAATCTTATCAATACATACTGCTGTAAGATTTTTCAATCCTACTGGAGAATATCTCCACTGGCCTTTTGATGTATCATTAAATAATTCAACATACTTCTTGAGCAATGCATTCTGAATAGGAATACCAGATGAAGTAGAATCACCAATATTCATATCCATATATTCTGATGCTTCTTTAACAATTTTGAAGATTGCATTAGGAATAGGTTGTGTGTATTTCATATTTTTCATGATTGTGTAACCATCACGAGTATGATATACAGGAACATCTCTATCTGCAAATGTCTGTACAAGAGTTGCATCAGCATATGGTCCCATAGTATGACCAATAGCACTTTCAGCTGCTTCAGAAATATTCAAAATTTCCTGAACAACAGCTTCATTTTTAAGAATATTTGGTTTAGATGTCTTATATTCATCCTTTCCATATCCTAAATCAGAAATACGCATATCAGAAAATGAAACAGACTCATTAACCTTAGATGCACGTTTTACATTTCCTTTTTCCATTTACGTTCCTCCAGAACACCTTTAGAATTTCTAGTAATTGTGATATTTTTAATTTTACCTCTAGAAATGTCACAATCTATATTATTTTGAGCACAATAATTGGTAATATTATCGATTTGTTTAGAACTCAAAGGATCTTTAAAATCGACATGTATAGATTTTGATCTCTTATCTTGAATAACTTTATCAATATTCAAATCTACACCTTTATCATCACATTCTTGTTTAAAGTCATATAATGATTTATAGTGATTTGTAAAATTGATATCGTATGGGTCTTCTTGATTTCCATTAGATCCGAAAACAGATATGGCAATATCAATTAAAAATTCTAATAATGATGATTTCATACGTTAATACACCTTATATTTGTATGAAAGTCTTATAATGTACGAGTTACATTATCCTTTTGATAGTTGCTTCAAAGCTGAAGCTTCAACATTCGTAGTTTCATTCTTTGTGTATGCGTTTATAGCTCCGCGTTGCTTAAATGCTGCATAAGAAGCATCGATATTAGCAAATTCATTATCAACAATAGATTCAAACGTAGGAATGTCTAAGCTTACAAGCTGTTCGAAAGATATTCGACCTTCAAGCAGTTTTGAAGCATTCAATATATTTTGCATGATTTTATCAGATTGTCTTTCGACTTTCTTTTCACGCTCTTGTACAGATTTACTTTTCTTAGTCAAATTAACAGCAAATGAATAATCTTCGGAATCTCTGTACTTAGCAGTATCATTTGCCGCACTAATTTGTTTATCTATCGTATTTAATTTTTTATTTAGCGCATCTTGTTCTTTTTGATAGATTATCTCTCTTGATGCGCGGTCATAAAAAAAAGTTGTTCAGGTTCTATAGGAATTTTTCCAACATCAGCACCACATGTAGGTTCTGAACAAATTCCACCATCAATTGCATGGCGAATTCCATCAATACGAATTAACTTAGAAAGATTATCATCAGACATCAAAGCATTATAATCTTCATATGATAGATTATATACAGAATTGATAATAGCTGAATCATCTTTATATGAAGAATAAGCAACTTTAGCAGAATTATTTTCTTTATCTTCAGAAATCATACCTGCTGCACCAAGAGCATTCAAATAAAGATATTTTCTAAGTTCAACTAATGTTTTAGGTAATCCAAATGATGAATCGATGTATACCGTTTCATAAGTATTAGGATCAGTATATGAAAAATCTTTATTTCTAAATACTTCATTAATAGCTTCCAACTTATTTAGATATTCATAAACAGTTGGAATACGCAAATCATAAATAAATGAAGAAATAGGAAGATTTTTCTTAATACGATAAGTAGTATTACTCATTTCTACAAGTTTTTCTTTTTGGAATTCATTATAAATCCTTGTAGTTTCATCAGAACCAATAGCACTACCATTATTGATAAAGTAATTCAAACGTTTAATATCAATATTTTTATTCAATAAGAAACAAAGTTCCTTAGAATATATTGATTTAGTAGTAGTTGAGCCACATTTTCCACAAGTAATATCAAATTCATATGGTTTATTGAATGAAGCTGCATATGCTGCGAAGAAAAGTTGCTGAAAATCAGGAAGTTTAATGATTTTACCAAATAGTTCTTCAATAGATGGTTTAACAACAAAACCTGATACAGAATTAATATGTTTATAGAACAATTCGCACTGTTTTCTACGTTTTTCGATAAACAAACTATTCTTTTCATGGATATAATCTACAGCATTTGGATCAAGATCCATAATTTTTTCTTCAAGTTCAACAATTTCTTTTACATCAGGCCATGACCATGCACTCATAGTAATTACAGTTCCAGAAATGATCAATGGTACTACAGCAATTGATGGTTGCAATGTTGGTAATACTGTTTTTATATAGAACTTTTGTCTATCAGCAGCACTTTTTGAAGAAATATCCTGTATATCTAGTTCTTCTGGATTATCAACATTAATATTTCTTAATATTTTAGCAAGTTTAGCTGTTCGTAGTTTAAAAGAAATATCATCTCCATCCCCACCGCCGTAGAAATCTGATTTTTTCTTTTCACCAGCTTTTTCATTATTATTTTTAGCTTTTTCAGTTTTTGATGGTTTAGATTCATTTTCATCATCAACGATCTTGACATCGATTTCTGAAATGGAATTATTTTCTGAATCTTCATAGTTATTATTGATGTCATCTATGATTTCATCAATATTATCTTCACGAATATATGATTCATCAGTATTATTTTCAATTTCATTAAATTCATCAGCAAAATTTTCATTAAAAACACGACTATCTAAATCGTCATAATCTATATTTTTACCAATTTTATTCTTATTAGATTTCTTAGATTCAATAACGGCAGCTTCTTCAGACGAAATAACATCAATAGTCTTTTCGGAAGATTTTTTAGAAGTTTTCTTTGTAGTAGAAGTTGTTTTACTTTTTACAACAGGTTTTTCTTCTTCAACTACATATTTTTCTTCATTTATTTCAGATTTATCTTTTTCTGATAAATCAGATTCTTCATTGATAACCTTTGCAGGTTCGTCCATCGGTTCTGTAGCCATATTAACAACTTCAGATTTATGATTATCTGCACTAGGAATAGAAGTTATAGATACATTCTGTCGAATCATACTGGCATTAGTTATACCTTCATCAACCTCAGTTTCCACAATTTTTCCCGGTTCCTGTCCCATTTGCTTCAATTCTTCTTTCATATGTGATCTTTGAATTTCGGCTTCGGACATGTTTTTAATAGGCTCAGTTATAGATTCTGGAGAAGAATTTTCCAAATTACTTAAAAAATCATCATTAAGTTCTTGTTCGGTTTTTTCATTCATTTGATATTCTCCTTAATGAAAAAAAAATAAAGGAAGATGTTTATTATTCATCTTCCTTTAATATGATTTATTGTATAATATCTCTATTTAAAGATATTAGAATGGATCGAAATCATCTGGAATTGAATTTGTTTGCTGAGGAGCATTAGTTCTAAAATTTCCAGAATTATTTCTATTTCCAAAACATGACGAAATATATCTTGTAATTGCGCTTACAGCTGAATCCTGAATACGATACATAATTGGTACCAATGGATTTTGAACTTCTTTCAAGATATTAATGAATTCAAATGCTGCGATATCAGCATAATCGATTTTATTCGCTTTAGCTTTTGCTTCAATAGCTCCATTAGGAACTCTTGAGTTAAATACGATTTCGACAGTTTCATTATTCTTTTCAAAATCTGTATATGAAACCCTAATTCTCGGTATCCCATCATACATTTCTGTATCAATTACAAGCAATCCAGTATTTACATCTTTTCCATCTCTGAAAGCTGAACATGGAACTTTAATGATTTCATCAGCGTCATAATTCACACCATTAATGTATGCATCACGACGTCTAGCCATGATTCCTTCTAGCAGACATGCAAGATCATATGCTTTTCCATCAGGAAGATAACAATTTAGTTCAATTTTATTTTCTGATGTGATAGCTCTTCTGAATTTAAGAGTTAGCATACTATTATGATATTGAATATACATCATAGCATATCCAGTATCAGAAGGTTTTTTATATGAAAAGAATGTTTTGCTCAACTGAGCATACAAATGATAAGGTTGATTATTAGTTTTTTCATCAGCCATAATTTATTTCCTCCAAAATTTAACCCATAGACTGTTCACATGAACAATTATGAGTGCCATTACATTTATTTCCGCAGTTACAGCTATTATTTTCTGAAGATTGAGTCAATTTAGGCTCATCAATCTTACCATCCATTCCATCACGAATAGATTCATTAGAACGAGCTATAGTTTCGTATTCGTTATTATCCATAGATTATTCTCCATCTTTAGTTTCATTTTGTGAATTCTTGAAATTGTATTCTTCATAATCCAATCGCAAAGCAAGTATACGTTCATATACACGCATATTAGCGATCAATGCAGACATAGTTTGGTGCTGAAGAAGCAAATATGATTTCTGCATTGCGGACATATTCTTTGATACTTCTGAATTTTCATCTGAAAGCTTACTAATTGTTTTTGTCAATCTTTCAAATCTTTCAGTCATTTTCTTGACGAAACCATCATTGATTTCATTGCAAACTTCATCGTATTCGTCATACATTCTAGACATGTAGTCTGGACAACCTTCCAACTTTACATAGTCTTTTTTACTAGTACTCATTTAGTTCCTCCTAATACTATATATTATAGTAGATTTCATTTTATTTTTTTAATAATTCAGTTCTAAGTTCTTCAAAATCAAATTCTTCTAGTTTATAATTGAATAATTTGGCTAGTTTGAATAAACTTTCTTTCACAAGATCATAATATTTCAAGTCCCAATATTCATTTTTGAATATAGTTTTTCCAAACTGAGGCAAGTAATATTTTAATACTGCCTCTAATCGTTTGGGATTTGAACACTTGTATACATGTAATATTTCTATAAGATATCCAGATTTATCTTCATTATTGTATTCTCTAACTCTTCTATAAATATTATTAGAGATACCTAATTTGAGAACTTCTTGCTTTTTAAATCTAACTTTTATTAGATAAAAGTATTTCAATGTTTTTGAAGATTTTGGTATGATTCTTGGTCTACCTATCTTCTTTTGTGATTTGTTTTGTATTTTCAATTCTAGCCCTAGATACAATACCTCCAATCTGATCAGATATACTTTGAGATCTTTCTTCAATGAGCATCTTAAGTTGATTTGTATAGTTATCTACCAAACATATTGTATCTGCTATTCGCTTTGTAAAATCAAGAGCCCCAGCAGATTTATGTAAAGTATCTAACATATCAGTTTTAACAAATTCACTTTCAGTTTCAACATTATTGATGAAATCTTCACTAGATAATGCAAATTCCCCATATAATTTATATACAGGTTTAGTTATTCTTATAGTTCGCTGATCAGAATTGAAATATACATCAATAAATAAGAAATGTCTTGTTAATCCACATATTAATTTAAGATTTTCATTACATTCAGATTGAAGTTTTTGTGAAATATCTGATAGTTTTGGAACTAAATCCATAATTGAATCTTCAATATATTTACTACCAGCAGTTTTACTAAAAGTTGAATAAGTCTTTAATCTAGTTAAATTGATATTTTCTTCATTTACAGCTTTTTCATATACAAATTCCAATTCTTCAAATGGAGAAAATAATTTCTTATTAAAGACATCCTTAATCAATTCAGATATAGCTATAACTCGTTTACCAACATAAATACCATCTTGAGCCACTCCTCTGACGAAATTGTCAACGGATTCAGACCCAAAAGTATTATATACGATCTTAGTTTCACAATCTTTAAAATCTTCCAAATTACCTATGTAATTATTAGAGTCATACACACTATCTGAATTAACGTCCAAATGATTATAAAATTTTGGATTATATATGAATTCATTCAAAATTTCCCTATATTTAAGGTCTATATCTTTCGTAAATTCAATTTTTCCAAAATTTGATGCGTTTAATAAATCTATATTAACAATAGTTAGTCCAAGATCAACATATGTTCCATCTTTAATGTTTTCTATGTGTGAATTAGAAAACGCGTATGTAGGTGTAACTTTAGCCATATCCAGATACTTATCAATATGCTCTTTCAATGAAGAAGATGCCACTTTCATAGGTAATTCAATATCACACATATAAACAGTTTTATTAAATAGATATTCATCATGAATTTTATCTGTTTCTATCTTAGAAATAGATTTATTCGTTATTAAACATCCTATTTTTGTTATCAAATCGTGACCAACTATACCATTTGTATTCTTATTTTGTTTATAAAATATAGAAATTTCTCTATTAAACTGTTCAATACCAAGTTTTTTCAATTGATCTTTTTTGGTTTTAAATCTGTTACTTTGATTCTCAAATGTTAATGATGTTATATTCATAATTGGGTTTCCTCCACATTTATAATATATAACTCAATATGTATTAGTTGTTTTTAAATTTCGTTTTACTTGATTCGATTTTCTTTACTTTAAATTTTCCATATTCATTGTCATTTATAGCAGCCATAATATGTGATATAGCCAAATTTTTATCAATGAAATGTTCTGGAGAATCAGAATTAACATACTGTTCTATAAGTTTTTTATCATCCCAGAATAATACATAAATACTATATGGACTAATATATCTTACTGCCGTATTTGGTATGGATTTCCATTTATATGGTGTTTTTGGAGATATTGATAATGCAATATCGTCTAATGTACCATATTCAAACATAGAAGTTTTCAACATCATTGTTCTAGAAATTGACATTTTATTCAATTTAAACATTTGATGTTCTTTGAATAATTCAGTAATATTAAAGTTGATTTTATAACTTCCATCTTTTCGTCTATCTATAACAACTTTGTTATTGGATTTTTTACCAATTGAACGCATTTTCCATTTTGAATGAATATAGTTTGCTACTTCTTCTTGATTAAAAATTTTATCAACAGCAAGTATTTCATTCAAATTAGTTAAGAATAATCCTGCATTTTTGATAATAAATTTAGCGATTTTGTTAGCAGAATCCATTTCTATACGTTTTCTAAATTTAGATACATGTATAGTAAAACTAAACCACAATATTTCTGATGACTGACTTTTTATTATCGTTTCATTATCAATTTTACGTGGTTTGTTTTTTGTTTCAAGATCTTTCTTTATCGCTCTGTTAATTTGTTTTTTAACTTTTTTAGCTGTTAGTTTTTTATTTGGAACTTTATCCTTAGTCCTATTGTAAGGCTTTAGTTCTTCTCTTTTTCGATTTCTCGATTTACTAGAATAGCGCTTTCCCTGTTTCTGATAACTCATCAGATTATTCCTCCTTAATTTTAAATCAATTAAAATTTAACTAAATTACTAGTTCCTAACTTTTTAACACTACTTCCTTCAGTTGTATATTTCGATTGTGATAATAACAGTGAAGAATACAATGTTGTTATTGGATGTAAATGTTTTTGAACTACACTGTTCAATGATATGAATGGGATAATCCATTCTGGCAATTTTGTATGTTCACCATCCACTGGAATAGCAAACGCTTTTAAACCAAATCTTGAAAAATCCAAATTGTATTTATTTGGTCCAAATATGATCTTTTTCAATTTTTCGCGAATTTCGACATCAGAAATGGATTCAAAATCTTTTTCTGTACACAATGTTGTATCAAACATATAAACTGCATCACCAGGAACTATATAATCATCTGGAAATAATTCATTCCAAATAGTACTAGCTCTAGCTACAGCTATCTTTTCTGGTTCTTTTAAACTATTTAACCCATTAAATCGTGTATAAATACCAAAACTCTTATCACCATCCAAAATACTATTTTCAATGTGAGTTTGTATATCTTTTACACCTCTAATAACAGTTGTTGGATCATATTTATCAGCTCTTAGGACATCATATTCTAGAATATGATTAATTTTTTCTGTTACGTATTCATTCGATGTGCTTTTACCTAAGTTAGAACCTGTAATAGCAAGTTGCATTTCTCTTGGAATCATTTTTCCTTCTTGTATTGTTTGAATACCTATATAATTCTTTTTAACATTAAATAGAAGAATTATTGGGAAAAAGAATTCATTTTTCATATACATAAAGAATCTTTCTTCTGGATTATAAGAATTACAACATTTGACAAAATTTAAACAACATTCTCCCAAAAGATCTGTAACTAAACTAACAAATATCATTGTCATTCTGATTTGAACATTATCATTATTCATAAGATCTTCTTTATTGAATATTTTCAATGTATTTAATACTATAGAATACATTGATGGCATTGTTGAATCAGTATCTCCTACTACACACACTTTTCTAGGTTTAGTTTGATATTTAATAACCCTATTTCCAACAATTATAGTAGCAAAAGCAAATGTTTTCATTATATCTGTAAGTTCTTCTAGAGGACTTTTTAATCCTTCTGGAATATCATATGGGTTAATAAATTCAATATCTGAATTAATCAAACTATATACAAGAGCAGCAATTTTATCATTTTTAGCTATAAGAGCTATAGGATTATTAGCATAGAAGAAATGTATACGTTTAATTTCATCCATAGATGTAAACATTATATACACAGATCTTAACATTTTACTTATATTCTTTCTAACACCTATAATATCCTTAGTAATCATATTAAATCTATTCAAACAATCATCAACTGTTGGTACATAAGAGATCCATTCATATTTTTCTTTAGGAATATCAGATTTCATTATAAATAATTCATCTAACCAAGCCATTACTTCATTTATATTCTCAAATGTGTAATTACCTGCCAAAAATCTTTCAATATTCCATACTTGTTCAGAAATAAAGTTTCTAGCTTGAGATGTAATTGCTCCACCCATATCAATATTTGATACATAACTAGAATCCATTGTAGAAGCGCCATAAATTGAGTTTGTATTGGATTTTACCTTATTTTGCTTGTTATTATACTCAAAAAATCCATCAAAATCACCTTTGGCCTTACATTCTTTCATTATTTTCTTGAATACATCGCGATCGTCCATCCATTTGGTAATTATATGATAACTAGCTGGATTCCAGTTTTCAGTTAACAAACCATTACTTAGAACATTTAATTTGTCTCGTCTAATTTCTTCGATTATATTATCCACATCATATTGCAATTCTCGTTGATATTTATACAGATTTCTACAGTTTGCAATTATCTTTTTATCTTTTGCTTTAGATACTATTGCAGATACATATTTATGCACCCATTCTTTAGATAATTGTCCATCATAAGTCATGTTGATTATGCTTTCAATTTTAGTTTGATACTCATCTAATAGTGTAGGACCCATATTTATTATATCTCCCTATATTCTACATGTAATCGAGTTTATAATATATAATTAAAAAAAAATACAAAATAAATGATAGGATGTGGTAATATTACCACATCCTATATATTGTTAACAATATTTTATACTAAAAATACACATCGCATATTTGGAATTACTTTGTGAACATTTTTAATAGTAATTCCTCCCTCTCTATGCCAAATAATTTTTAAATTCTTGTTAACATACAGCTCTTCGTCCTCATATAAGATCAAATCAAATTCTTTAGAAACTTCATATTCACCGTTAGTATATTTTGAAACGTCTTTTACTGAGAAAGATTTTCCAGTTGTTATTAATCCAACTTCCTTTGGTATAATAAAATCTATCATTAGCTCCTCTCAATATAAAACTATAGAACCTACACACGCTTTTATTTTCGTAACATTCGTTATGGTTAATCCACCATAAGGATGACTAAAACGTTTGAGATTGTCATGAACATAAAAATAATCTTCATCATTAGGTCCATATTTTATACGAATAAGATAACCTTTGAGTTTTATAATTTCGGGGTTAAACTTATAATAATCTAATTTACTACACTTCAACATTCCACTACCAAGTTTAGATATTTTACCTCGTTTGCCTCGGATAAATGGTTTAATGTAAATATCCATTTTACATTTCCTCCTTCCTCAGTAATATAATATATAGTTTTTTTTCTATATTAAATATGATAATAAGTGGGAGGAATTAACCTCCCACTATTATTCATTTTACCAAGAACCCATTTCGTCACCAGAACCCACACCTTTGTTTCCATCAGGTTCATGAGTTCTACCTTCTTCATCAACAACAACTGGTTCCCATTGACTATTAACGATTTGATCATTAGCTGAACGATCTTTACGTTTATTGATAGCCAATGTTTGAGCATCATCAATAAGACCTTTAGCTTCAGCAATGTATTCATCAAGTTGAAGAGCAGGCATATATTTTTGATACATTCGTTGTTTGAATAAGAATCTTTGCATTTTAACAGTTTCTGTATCATCATCAGGGTCAATAATAAGATTGATAATGTTATCAATATATTGTTGAACTGTGCCGAATGTATCATTAGCATTTTTCATGTTGAGTGTTTCTGGGGCACTTAATACTACAGAAAAATCTTTAAGCTCAAGGTTTTTATAAGCTTTAATATGCTTACTATACAACCCATCCCCAACATATAAAATTTTTATCAATTTATTGATAGTTTTGCTAAATATTTTCTGGCACTTAATTATATCAAAACGATATTCGGCATTTCTAGATGCTGCTAAAGATGCGAAATCTTCTTCTTGATAAGGGTTTGTGATTGTTATTGGACATTTTAGAGAAGTCACAATATCATTTTTCAAACGTTGTTCAAGATCATCTTGTGGTTCGATATTATTTGAACGAGTTAAATCCTCATAAGTAAACAAAGTTTCACCATCAAATGCTGGAACAATAATAGTTTCAGATAATGATGCTGCTTTAAGAACACGATCCAAAGATGTAAATGGAGATTCAATATTCAATCTTCTTGTAGTAAGAGCATTTTCTATGGCTCTAATTGAATATCCCATGTTTTTAGCCTTACCGATATTTACAGTAATTTTATCTCTTGTACCAGATCTTGTTAATCTAGTCATGATGTTATTCATATTGACAAGGATAGCTTCATAACATGTGAACAAACAGTTTTTCATGAATGATTGTGGAATTCCATTTCCATCCAATCCTGGAGTGAAATAACACATATATTTTTCTGGAATATAGACGATTTTAACTTTATTTTGTACAATTGCACCTTCTCTGATGAGAGACATTATTGTATTTGTAAAAGTTTCATCATCATTAATATCGTGTTTCTTAAGTTTATGTTTAAGTACATTAAACATAATCTTTTTCATGATATTATTTCTATGAATAGCATCTTGACCAGCAGGTCCCATATCATATCCAGCAATATCCATTCCACCAGCCATAGCTGTTGAACCTGCACCTGTAATACCAATAGTAGATAATTCAGAAGCTGGCCCAACTCCACCCATAGGAATGTTTTGAACACCTGCTGAATATGCACCTGAAGATGCAGGTGAAGGAGACAATGCTAAATCATTACTTATACCTAGATTAATAAACATATCAGTAAAGTTACAATTACGTTTATTTACAGATTCATAGTTACCTGTATATGCTCCAACTTCAATTACATAATAACCAATATGTTTACCAGAAACAATTATTGGAATAACATCTTCCGAATCATATTCTTTAATTAAACAGTTATCAAGAATTGACGCCGTATTAGGTGAAAAATCATTTGTAAACTCATCCAAAACAGATTTTGGCTTTGTTTCTAACTTAGATATTGGATCTCTATCATAATTTGGAATAGATTGCTCTAATCTATCTTTAGCTTGTTGTTTAGCTCCATATGCCATAAGTCCACTACTAGGATCTTCATAATATCCAGTGAATTGCATAATTCGTCTGAAATTTTGAATAGATGTAGCTAATGGTGCTGAAGTTTGGTCAAAAAATTCGATATTGTCATCAATACGTTTAATAGCATTGAAAATTTGATCTTTAAAATGATTTCCCAAGTCACCATCAACTCTAACTTTAGCATACAAATCATTAAATTTAGTATTAGTAGCTTCTATCTGTTCTTGTTTATTTAAAGCATTTGAACCATAAATATCAATAAGTTCTTGATTACGACTACGATTTAAAGAATCGTTAATGTCTTCCAAACCACGATTAAGATATTCATTTAAATCTTCTTTTGATACATATTTATTGATAATTTCGTCTCTGAAAGCTCTGTATTCTTCTACAGAATTCTCGTGTTTATCTTCAACCCCGTAAACATTCCATTTTTCAAGAGCATGTTCAGGAATTAATTTAGTAGATTTTACTCTATATTCATTTAAAACGTCCATTAATCCTTCAGCAGAATTCTTATTACTATTAGCTTTCATATTGAAATCTGAATAAGCTCTACCATAAAGATCCATGTCGTGACGAGCCATATCTATAATATCAACATATGGATACACAACTACAGGTTTAGCACCTTCAATCAATGAAGTCATAATCCATCTAGGAAGATTATCTTCCAATTCATATTTATCAACAATTAAATCATCAATATCTCTATTAACAGCTGCGATAGAACTAGTTACAGAGTTTTTATCAACTGAAGTTATTCTATTGTTTGGATCTGGATTATATACATTTGATATTGCACGTTTTGTGTGTTCATTAATTGCTAGAATGTCTCTTGATTTCATATCTGCACATCTAGAAATTTCTGGAATCAAACGAGCAATATTTCTATATTCTGTAACAAGGTTTCGATAATTACTAAATATTGATGCTGCAAAATTGTATATTTCTGTCTCACCATTATCATAATTGTGACCATATACCATTCGCATATTGTTTCTAGTAGTTAATACACTATTGTTATTTGTATCAATATTTAGATTTGCTTCATAATTATCTGGAAGATAAGTTCTTTCAGTAATATTTTTTAAAGCCATCATCGTATTAAATACTTGTTCTGGATTATCGGTACCTACATGTTTTATAGATTTACGTATATTATCTTCAATTTTTTGTAATTTATCTTTATTAGCTTTTACAAAAGCCGGTGTTAATCCCATATGATCAGCATAAATTGATATATTTGCACTATCATTTATCAGATCATAAATTTTCTTTTTCTTTTTATCATCTGCCATACTAAATCAACTCCTTATTTGGATTCCTTATTAGGTATTCTATATGTTAAGTTATATATACCATGTTTAACAACATTTGGAAATTCACGGATAATTTCACCATTTATACCTACAACATTTGTTAATTCTCGCATATGTTTAGCTGTATCAGCATTTCCTTCTTCAGAAAATACTCCAGCAGTAGAAATCTGATCACCATCAAAGTCTGCACCAAGAGATGCTGGATACACAGAATGCATACGCATAGTATCAATAAACAAATGTTCAACAGCACCCTTATCATTTCTATCAATATTTGTAATTGGATATCTTTTATAGAAATATCCATTTACATATGC
>Ga0326511_10000959_pt1 | contig 24721 bp, 19 predicted proteins | sample 0_2496_0518_D_FD_203701 | JGI IMG/M metagenome (GOLD analysis project Ga0326511, IMG submission 203701) | Bovine rumen microbial communities from UC Davis, California, United States - 0_2496_0518 | ecosystem: Host-associated > Mammals > Digestive system > Stomach > Rumen | place: USA...
AGACGGCCGACGATGCGTGGTACACCCTCGACGGTCGCCGTCTCATCGGCAGGCCGACGCAGCGTGGCGTTTATGTCAACAACCATAAGAAAGTCGTGATAAAGGTGGGTTCTAATTAGGGTCTGCTCTTGTTTGTTTTTTGGTCTTTGGTTAAAAAAACATAAATAACAAATTAGTTCGCGCGCATACGTGTAGTTAAGTTATTGTTTTTTTGTACCTTTGCAGCCACTTTTGGGCAAAGGCGAGGTGAAAACAGCGCAAAAGCCCATTCAATTCACATAAAGTCTAACTTTATTAGTTCAAATTTTTAATTAATTAATTTTATGTCTAACTTTAAAAATGTACAGCCGCTGGACGATTTCAATTGGGAAGAGTTCGAAAACGGCGCAAACGTAGGAACCAGTAAGGAAGAACTTGCTAAAGCCTACGATGAAACCCTCAACAAAGTTGCCGACCATCAGGTTGTTGACGGTAAGGTAATCAGCGTTGACAAGAAAGAAGTTGTTGTCAATATCGGTTACAAGAGCGATGGTATTATTCCTGCATCTGAATTCCGCTACAATCCTGAACTGAAAGCAGGTGATATTGTAGAGGTTTACGTAGAGAACCAGGAAGACAAGAAGGGTCAGCTGGTGCTGAGCCACAAGAAAGCTCGCATGAGCAAGAGCTGGGATCGCGTCAATGCCGCTTTGAACAACGACGAGATTATCCAGGGCTTTATAAAGTGCCGCACAAAGGGCGGTATGATTGTAGATGTATTTGGTATCGAGGCATTCCTGCCAGGTAGCCAGATCGACGTTCACCCCATCCGCGACTACGATGTATTCGTTGGCAAGACAATGGAATTCAAAATTGTAAAGATCAACCAGGAATTCCGCAATGTTGTTGTTTCTCACAAGGCACTCATCGAGGCTGAGTTGGAAGCACAGAAGAAGGAAATTATCGGCAAGCTCGAAAAGGGTCAGATTCTCGAAGGTACCGTTAAGAACATCACATCTTACGGTGTATTCGTTGACCTGGGCGGTGTTGACGGACTCATCCATATCACAGACCTCTCTTGGGGCCGCGTAAGCGATCCGCACGAGGTTGTAGAACTCGACCAGAAGATCAATGTTGTTATCCTCGACTTCGACGACGAGAAGAAGCGCATTGCCCTCGGTCTGAAGCAGCTTACTCCACATCCTTGGGATGCACTTGACAAAGACCTGAAGGTAGGCGATCACGTGAAGGGTAAGGTTGTTGTCATGGCTGACTACGGTGCATTCGTTGAAATCGCACCAGGTGTAGAAGGTCTGATTCACGTTAGCGAAATGTCTTGGAGCCAGCACCTGCGTTCAGCACAGGACTTCATGCACGTTGGCGACGAGGTAGAGGCAGTTATCCTCACACTCGACCGCGACGAGCGCAAGATGTCTCTCGGCATCAAGCAGCTGAAGGAAGATCCATGGGAGGCTATCGAGGTGAAATATCCTGTTGGCAGCAAGCACACCGCTAAGGTTCGCAACTTCACCAACTTCGGTATCTTCGTTGAACTCGAAGAAGGTGTTGACGGTCTGATCCACATCAGCGACCTCTCTTGGACCAAGAAGGTTAAGCATCCTTCAGAGTTCACACAGCAGGGTGCAGAAATCGACGTTGTTGTTCTCGAAATCGACAAAGAGAACCGTCGTCTGAGCCTCGGTCACAAGCAGCTCGAGCCAAACCCATGGGATACTTACGAGACACTCTACACCCCAGGTTCTATACACATTGGTAAGATTACAGAGTCTATGGACAAGGGTGCAGTCATCACACTCAACGAAGGTGGCGAAGGTTTCGCTACTCCAAAGCATCTCGTAAAAGAAGACGGTACTCAGGCTCAGCCTGGTGAGGAACTGCCATTCATGGTTATCGAGTTTGTAAAGGACACCAAGCGTATCATCCTCTCTCACTCTCGTACATTCGAGGATGTGAAGGACGAGCCAAAGGCAGCTGCTAAGAAGAAGACCGTTAAGAAGGAGGCTGCTCCTGCTATCCAGAACGTAGCAGCAAGCACCACTCTTGGCGACCTCGATGTATTGGCTAAGCTGAAGGCTGATATGGAAGGCGATAAGTAATTGATTACTTGATATTTCAAAGAGAGCGCGTCAAAATTATGACACGCTCTCTTTTTTTATTCTCAACATAAACACGCTCGCCCTGCCCTTCTCCATATTGTCCAAGCAACACTTTTACAAACGTTTGCGTGTATTTTTTCGCTATACCTTATTATATATATAAGAATTATCAGTATCTTTGCAGGCATTGAACGAAAATAACTAAAACAATAACAAAACTATGAGTAAAAACTTCTTAGTACTTTGTTTCGTTGCAACAATGGGCACAAGTGCGATGGCACAAACGGCAACTGTTGACGGAACTGAGGTTGCGGGTAAGACCGTATCGAAAATTGAATTCCCAAACAATGGGGAGAGCATTAAAATTACGTATTCAGACAATTCTACAGCTGAGAATCTTGACTTAAGCGAAATTACGATTTCGTTTGCCGATGTTGTTGATGCCATCAACTATCTCAACATTGACAATGAAAACGAAAACGCTCCGATCTTCTATTATGACTTACAAGGCCGTCGCCTGCAGGAAGCACCTGTTAAAGGAATCTTCATCATGAAGAAAGGCAGCAAGGTTGTAAAAGTGCTCAACAAATAATTCCTAACACGTAAAAACAAGAAGAAAATGAAAAAGATTTATTTACTCCTTTTCGCATTGATGTCCGTATTGGGAATGAATGCACAACAAAGTTGGAATTTTACAACATTCACTAATGGTGACATCGAAAAAGTCAAAGCAGATAATACCAACTGGATGTATAAGAAGGAAAGCAAGAAAGAATACTACGGCAGGATTACTGCCATTAACAATGCAGCATTAACAGCAGGAAATGCAGAGTTGGATTTCACAAAAGGTTTGCTCGTAACTTGTACAGCCAATGCAACTGAAGGTAATATTAAACTTGACATTTACCATAGCTGTTTATGGGTTGCGGGAAGCACAAAGATTATCATTCCAAATGTGGAAGTTGGCAAATATATTCATATTACTTCAACGACCTCCAGTAGTTCTACTGCCCGCACCTATAATCTACCTACAAACGTAGAGAATACGTCTAATACATTTGGTGTAGCAACTAAAGATAAAGTGACATATACAGGAAAAGTTACCACTGCTGGGAATGTGGAACTTCAAGCATCAGGCGGTATGTATGTATATTCTATTGCTGTTGACGACAATGACGGAAGTAGCGACACCCCTACCCCAAGTGCTGCAGATCTGTCAACATCACCTAATTCTTCCAAGAATCAGGCAGTGCTTTCTCTCTCTGACCAAACAAAGAGATACTATAACACCAGCGACCTTACCAACATCAGCATCAACAAAGCTGCTGTTACAATCAATCAAGGTTCTTTAAACTATACATTCAACGGCCAAGTAACAGATATCGCATTCAATAAGGCCGACAAAGGAACTTCTGGCGACATCACCAACGCTGGTGTGGAGATTACGGAATCTAAAGGCTGGCTGGAATCAGCATACGTTAAATGGAATCTCTATGAAGGAGCGACTTCCTACGTTGTTTATATCAAGGGCGGACAGTTTGCCGATTACACAAAACTCGATAGCTATCTGGTACGCAACTACGGCACATACGGTCGTGCAGATATGGTTGGTCTGAAGGCTGGCTCTGATTATGCTTTCAAGGTGGTTCCTGTTATCAATGAGGCAGAAGACGATACAAAGGCAAGTGTTGTGGAAAACCTGGAGGTTAAGAACTACAGCCGAGAAGGTTTTGCCTTTAAGAACGGTTATGTGCCTGGTGCCTACAAAGCCGATGGAACGTTGAAGGACGGCGCCAAGGTCTTCTATGTCACCAAGAACACAGCCAAGACGATCAGCACCAACGTAGCTGGTGCAGAAACAAATCCCTGCGTAGGTTTGCAGGCCATCATTGCTGCATACGAGAAGGGTGACGACACAACGCCTATCGCCTTCCGTTTCATCGGTCTTGTCACCAAGGATGATCTCGATGCCATAAACAGCAAGGAAGAAGGTATTCAAGTAAAAGGCCGTAAGGCCGACTCCGAGCTGAACATGACCTTCGAGGGTATCGGTGACGATGCCACCATCAAAGGTTTCGGGTTCCTTGTACGCAACAGTAAGAGTGTCGAGTTCCGTAACTTTGGTATTATCCGCTGTTTAGACGACGGTATCTCTATGGATACCGACAACTCTAACATCTGGGTTCACCACATGGATGTCTTCTACGGCCCTAATGGTGGCGGCGACCATGCCAAGGGTGACGGTTCTGTAGATGTAAAGAGCGATTCCAAATTTGTCACCGTCAGCTATAACCGCTTCTGGGACACTGGTAAGACCAATATGTTCGGAATGAAGAGCGAGAGCGGCCCCAACTACATATCTTACGACCACAACTGGTTCGATCACTCTGACTCCCGTCATCCCCGTGTACGCACCATGACGGTTCACGTATGGAACAACTACTTCGACAACGTTGCCAAGTATGGTGTAGGTGCTACCACTGGTTCCAGTGTCTTCGTGGAGAACAACTTCTTCCTCAAGACCAAGAAGCCTATCCTCTGCTCTAAGCAGGGTACCGACGGACTAGGCGATGGTACCTTCTCAGGCGAGGATGGTGGTATGATCAAGGCCTTCGGTAACTACTTCGATCGCAATGCGAAGAACTTCAGCTATTATACGCAGAAGAAACCTCACGCATCTACTGGCTACGATGCCTACGAGACAGAGACCCGTGACGAGCAGGTTCCTGCTACAGAGAAGACCCTCTTTGGCAACAACATCTATAACAACTTCGACACAAACGCTTCTCTAATGTACAAATACGATGCCGTAACTGCAGAGGATGTTCCAGGGCTTGTCACAGGCTTCTATGGTGCTGGTCGTATGAACCACGGTGACTTCAACTATACCTTCAAGGACAATGTCGGTAGCGATGATGAGGACTCTGCTTACGACACTGTTCTCGGTGGTTTGCTCGACAACTACAAGACAAAACTCGTCGGCATCTTCGGTGGTGAAGAAATCGGTGGTGGCGGTAGCGATGAACCAGGCGGTGGTGACCAGCCTGGTGGCGGCGACGAGCCACAGCCCGAAGGTACCATTATAACAACCTTTGATGCTTCACCATCCACTAACGTATTCAATGTGGGCACAAGCGAGTATGGCGATGGTAAAATCACCTACAACGGAACTTCTCTGAAAAAAGGTATTAAGCTGAACAGTAAAGCCAATATATCCTTCACCCCTCAGAAGAACTATAACATGACCATCGTCCTGGCTGAGAAGAACAATGCTACAGACGTAATGTTGAACGGCACAAAGACAACTGTCTCTGGAACCAGCAACGCAGAGGGAAAGTACTATCAGATGAATCCTATTGCACTTACCGCAGGTACAGAGTACACCATCAAGAAAGGTACAGCAGAGGGTATCCTGATGGTCATTATCCTCGAACCTACAGAATAAACTCCTCCAATCATTCAATAGCAATAGCGTAATGGAACGGACGATGCAACAAAGCGTCGTCCGTTTCTTAAAACAAACTACAAAAACAACAATGAAAAGAATTCTACTGTCAATCATCACAGTCTGTCTCGCAGGCATCATGTCAGTATCAGCACAAACCGTTGACGGACGCAACTTCGGCATCGACGGTTTTGCTGCCTATGCCGGCACACCAGGAACCAACCACTATCTTGCTGGTGGAACGACAGGCGGACAAGGCGGCAAGGTGGTCTATGCCGACAACTTCTCACAATTGCAGGCATATCTACAGAGCACCAATCCCTACATCATTCTTGTTGACCACGACATTGCACCTACGATAAAGTGCTACGTAAACAATCTTAACGAAGGAAAACTGTGCGAGAAACAAGACGGCTCAGAAGGTGTTGAGGATACATACGGTGAGCGAATCATGATTGCTTCAAACAAAACGCTCATTGGCATAACTGATGCAGAGGGCCGTGCCCCACTCTTCTCACACATCACCTTCGTGATGCAATGCACAAGCAACGTTATTATCCGCAACTGCACATTCACACTTACAGGTGTACCTGTATTGAAAAGCGGAGAAAACAAAATCGTCGCCTGGCGCAATGGAGCACAAAAAGAAGTGGGCGACCCTGACTGTATTGGCATTCAGGCAGATAAGAATTCTGCAAGTACTGACTGGGGAGGCCATATATGGGTAGACCACTGCTCGTTCTACAACACTGGCGAAGGAACAGCCAAAGACCGCTACGACGGACTTCTAGACTGCAAAAACAATGTTAAGTGGGTAACCTTCAGCTACAACCATTTCTATGAGCACAACAAGGCGTGCCTCTGTGGCAAAGGCAATAGCGACAACTTCGACCGCACCATGTCCGTTCACCACAACTTCTATGAGAACATCGCAGGTTCGCGTCTGCCTCTTCAGCGATTTGGACACATGCACTACTGTAACAACTACCAGCTGAACTGCGAAGACGGATACGATATTCGTAAGGACGCCATCGGATATGTTGACGCATGCTATTTCGAGAACACAAAGACTCCTGTGCATGGAAAGACAAGCGATGGCGGGAGTGTAAGTGTGCGTAAGGATGAAGGCTACGACATTATCTATAAGACCTGCGACAATCTGTTGGAAGGCTATTCAAATATCGACGGCTATAAGTCAAAAGTTACAGACATGTACACGACAGACTGGTATCCTACAAAAGACTATCCAGACTACGGCCTTAACCAAATAGACAAGACTGCTGACGTGCCTGAAATCCTGAAGAAATATGCAGGCGCAGGTAAGATTGAAATCTGGAAGACTTATACCGATGCTATCCCTGCTGTTGACATAGACGAATTCGACAAAGCCATCAAGTCACCTGGACCAATGAGCGAAGGAGTATTCGACCAGAATGGCAAAAAGATGAATGGCGCCACAACGGGTGTACAAACAATCTGCATCACAACCAACAACAACGCTGGTCGTGTTGTAAAATATGTTTATAACGGACAACTCGTTATCGAGAAGAACGGCAAGCGATACACGGCTACAGGCATTCTTATGAAGTAAGAATTATATTAACAAAAGAAAGGCACCTTCTGGTGCCTTTCTTGTTTCAATACGTTCCGTCGATAGCGCGTACCGTTTTAAACTTTCAGAATTTTAAAACTTCCAACCAATGGGAGTTCTTTCGCTTTTCCTTGGGCAGCATTTATGATACCAATAATTGCCAGTACTAAGAAGAAAAGCCAAACTAAGCTAAGGATGTAAGAAACCCAATACAGACGCCAAGAAATTGAAAGCAGAATGGTTACAATAATGTTATAGACGATAGAATATGCAATTCCTGCAATAAACAAAATCAGTCCCTGATTGGCATGGAAGCGTGCGAACTTAGACTCTTTAGCTGCAAAGATAGGAATCAGCACCAGAATACCGAAGTAAGCCAGAATAGCCATTACTTTGTTGTTCTGAATGTCGCGTGGATCAAACTGTGACGTCATGTCAGCCGTGTTGTTGAGGTTCTGGAATTTCTCCTCAAAACTTTCTTGTTGGTTATTCATAATTGTAGGTTTTGTGTTACAGGAGCCGCAACCCCTGAACGGGTTAGTATTAAGTATGATGTTCCGTTGTCAATATTCTGTGGGCAAAGATAAGAACTATTTACTAAACTGCAAAAAAAAACAGTAAAAAAAATCTTACTGAGTTGTATGATTCTTTTACAAAATGTCAACTTATATACCATATTTAATAATTAACGAAAGAATTATGCTGATTTTCAAAATATAATTTGTATTTTTGCGGCATAAATTTTAAATGACATTTTGTAGTAAACAAAACAAAAATATGTACGAACTTAAAACAGGAAGTCAGCTTCAGGCTGGGAAATACACAATAGACCACGTGTTGGGTCAAGGTGGATTTGGTATCACCTATAAGGCTACTACGAAGAGCGCATTAGCAGGCAATCTGGGAGGTATGACCGTTGAAGTGCCTATCGCCATCAAAGAGTTTTTCATCAAGGATTTCTGTGTACGCAACGCAGAGAGTTCCTATGTGAGTGTGCCCACGACAGGCAGCAAGGAGCAGACCGAGAAATTCCGCCAGAAGTTTATCAAGGAGGCACGCAACATTGCCACCCTCTCCCACCCTAATATCGTGCAAGTGCTGGATGTGTTCGAGGAGAACGGTACGGTTTATTATGCTATGCAGTACCTCGATGGCGGTTCGCTGCGCGAAAAGGTGAAAGCCAACGGCCCGTTCTCTGAGGCTCAGGCTGTAACATATATCCGTCAGATTGCTGATGCATTAGGCTATATGCACCAGAAGAAACATATCTGTCACTTAGATGTGAAACCAGGAAATATCCTGTTGGACAAGAACGGTCGTGCGATGCTCATCGACTTCGGCATCTCGAAGAGTTACGACGAGCACGGCAACGAGACCAGTAGCACACCAGTGGGACTGTCACAGGGCTATGCGCCGCTGGAACAATACCAGAACTCGCTGCACGACTTCTCACCTGTGACCGATATCTATAGCTTAGGCGCCACGTTGTACTACCTGCTGACGGGCGAAACTCCTCCAGAGGCTGCTGTGGTATTGGAACAAGGTATCGGTCAGCAGCCGTCTCAAGTCAGCAGAAACGTATGGCAAGCTATCGAGGCTGCAATGCAACCGTTGCGGAAAGACCGTCCGCAGACCACAGAGGCGTTTCTCGACATCATCGACAACGGACTTCCTGAACTGCCGGAAGAGACGGTTGTGGTTGAGCCGAAAAACGAGGAAACACGGGTTGTTACACCTGTAGAGCCGAAACCTGAACCCACCTATCCACCCGTCAATGATGTGACAGACGACGAGGAAGACGAACAGCACAACAAATACCTTATATATATTATAGTGGCATTGGTTGTCGGCCTTGTAACATTTGGCGTGATTGCCCTCGTGAGAAACAGCAGTTCTGCAGACACGGAGGTGACGACAACGAAAGAGGTGGTGAACTTCCCCGTAACCATCACTTATCAAAACGGCGAGAAGATTTCGTTCCAATACACGGGTCCTATCAATGAGCAGAACATGCCGGAAGGCTTCGGAACGGGTACTTACGCCACCAACGTGGAGGGCATCACATCGACCTACGAGGGTCACTACTCCAACGGCATGCGCTACGGCGACAACGCCGTGCTCACCTTCTCGAACGGCGACAAATACGAGGGCGGCTTCGTGAACGACTTCTTTGAAGGCAAGGGCAAATACACCTTCGGCGACGACGGCAGCTACTTCGAGGGCGTATATCGCGAAGGAAAGGAGTACGACGGCACGTGGTACGACAAGAAAGGTGCGGTAATGAGTACAGTAAACCCATAAAACAGAAGATTATGAAAACACTATTGATTATTCTTTGCGCACTCTGCGCTAACGTGGTATTCGGGCAGAATGTGCGTACAAAACCCGTAGTAAAGAAACAGACGACAACGAAAGTTGCCACAAAATCGACACCCAAGAAAACGGTTGCGAAAAAGAAAACAACAAAGAAAAAGAAGTCGTACAATTACTATTACGATGACTATGCTGTTGATTCCGTAGCGTATGAAGACGCCTATGCAGATTCTGCTGCCGTAGCGTTGCCCCAGCTCAGCGAATCGGCTCAACAATTGGCCACATACCTCGTTTTTCCATTGGGAACGATTGAGATGAATATGCTCGACAAAAGCAATTCCTATCAATCGATAGCAGACGCTGTCAAGCAAAATTATGTTTTGAGTTCCAACAGCGATAACGATGAGGTTTGGGTATATGAACATGAGAATCCTACGCTTAACATCAAATATCATGGTCTGCCATTCCACTACTTTACTTATAAATATTCAAGCAATAGCAATTGGTATAGAAGTGTGACATATACTTTTGAAATCCGCAAGAATGATATGACACGTGGAGTATATGATTATTTGGACTTGATTGTCAGCGACCTGAACGAATTGGGATTTCCCATCTCCTATCAAAAGAAAAGTGATCAATACCTAAAAGCTAAAGGTGAAATCAGAGTTGACAATGTGGAGATAGAAATTGAAGTGAATGATTATTACAACTATCAATATCAAATCAAGCTGTACCTATATTAACGAAAACAATAACGAAAACTGATAATGAAAAAGGAACTGATCCTGATGACGATGACAGCATTCGCCGCCACAAGTGTTTCGGCACAAGCGTTGCATTACCCCAAAGCCGAGAAAGACGGCACTGTTGATGAATATTTCGGTGTAAAAGTTGCAGACCCCTATCGTTGGTTAGAGAATGATACCAGTAAGCAGACAACAGCTTGGGTGGAAGCTGAAAACAAGGTAACAAACGCATACCTTCAGAAGATACCCTTCCGTGAGAAACTGTTGAAACGCATGACTGAACTCGTCAACTACGAGAAAATCTCAGCTCCACGCAAACGACACGGGAAATGGTATTTCTATAAAAACAACGGCTTGCAGAACCAAAGTGTTCTGTACGTGAAAGACAACCTGAACGGCGAAGCGCGTGTTTTCCTTGACCCTAACACGTTGAGTACCGATGGTACGGTGGCCTTGAAGGATGTATCTTTCTCAAACAACGGCAAGTATGCTGCCTACGCTATTTCGCGTAGCGGTAGCGACTGGCAGGAGTTTTTCGTCATCGACCTGAAGACCGGTCAGCTGACAGGCGACCACATCGAATGGGCAAAGTTTTCAGATGCTGCCTGGCAAGGCGACGGCTTTTACTATAGTGCCTACGATGCACCTGTGAAAGGCAAGGAGTTCTCAAACGTGAACGAAGGTCATAAGATATACTATCACAAGATTGGTACGCCACAGAGCGAGGATGTGCTGTTCTACCAGAATCCAGCCTATCCGAAAAGATTCTATTTCTGCAGCGTCAACGAGGAAGAAACAATGATGTTCCTTTACGAGGCTGGAGCCGGTGCAGGTAACAACCTCTTTGTACGTGACCTGAGAAAGCCCCAGTCGCAACTCATCCAGATGACCACAGATATGGACTGTCAGTATAGTCCCATTTATAATGATGGCGATCGCATCTATCTTTTCACCAACTACAAAGCACCTAAAGGGCGCATTATGACCGCAGACATCCACCATCCAGGCATTGAGAGTTGGCAGGAACTGATACCTGAACAGCAGCACGTGCTCAGCGGTGCAGAAGTCATCAACCGCCAGTTGGTTCTGACCTATCAGCAAGATGCCTCCGACCATGCTTATCTGTACGACCTCAACGGCAAACTGAAGCATGAGGTACATCTGCCGTCGGTGGGTAGTGTAGGATTCACAGGCGATGAGAAGGAACCGGAATGTTTCTATACCTTCACATCGTTTACCGTTCCTGGTACCGTTTACCAATATGATATGGACAAAGACCAGAGCACTGTGTATGCATCGCCGAAAGTAAAATTCCGTCAGGACGACTATACCTCCGAGCAGGTATTCTTCCAAAGCAAGGACGGCACACGCATCCCGATGTTCCTTACTTATAAGAAAGGTATGAAGCGCAACGGCAAGAATCCCGTATTTCTCTATGGCTACGGAGGTTTCAATATTTCATTAGGTCCTGGCTTCTCAGCCGTACGCATTCCCTTCCTCGAAAAGGGCGGCATCTATGCACAGGTTACCTTGCGTGGCGGTGGCGAATATGGTGAAGAATGGCATCAGGCAGGCACAAAGATGCAGAAGCAGAATGTGTTTGACGACTTCATTGGAGCAGCCGAATGGCTCATCAGCCAGAAATACACCTGCAGTGACAAGCTTGCCATTGTGGGCGGTTCGAACGGCGGACTGCTGGTAGGAGCCTGCATGACACAACGTCCGGAACTGTTTGGCGTTGCCATTCCAGAGGTTGGCGTAATGGATATGTTGCGCTATCATAAGTTTACCATAGGATGGAATTGGGCGAGCGACTACGGTACGAGTGATGACTCAAAGGAGATGTTTGAATACCTGCGTGCCTACTCCCCACTCCACAACCTGAAACCAGGTACCGCTTATCCGGCAACACTCGTTACTACAGCCGACCACGACGACCGTGTTGTACCAGCTCACTCGTTTAAATTTGCTGCTACCCTTCAAGAGTGTCAGAAAGGGAACAAACCCGTCCTCATCCGTATAGATACGAAAGCGGGACACGGAGGCGGCAAACCACTTGCAAAGATATTGGAAGAACAAGCCGACATCTACGGATTTATCTTGTATAATATGAAATGATAGAAAAATAAACGAATTTGCATCATTTTGTCAATCTTTTCATGGTTGTTTGCTATCTTTTTACTACCTTTGCAGCCGAATTTTGACCAATTTATAACATTATGAATAAAATTATCCGTAAAGAGCAGTTCTCAGAGAAGGTGTATCTCTTTGAGGTTGAAGCTCCTCTGATTGCAAAAAGCCGTAAGGCTGGTAACTTTGTCATCGTACGTGTTGACAAGCAAGGTGAGCGTATGCCGCTGACAATTGCTGAAGCCGACATCAATCGCGGTACCATCACACTTGTAGTACAGAAAGTGGGTCTGAGTAGTATCAAGTTATGTAATTTGAATGAAGGCGACTACGTGGCTGACGTGGTAGGTCCGTTGGGTAATCCTACACACATAGAGAAATACGGTACAGTTATTTGTGCCGGTGGTGGTGTGGGCGTTGCGCCGATGTTGCCGATTATCCAGGCTTTGAAGGCTGCAGGTAACCGCGTACTGTCTGTGTTGGCTGGTCGTTCGAAAGACTTGATCATCATGGAAGACAAAGTTCGCGAGAGTTCAGACGAAGTTATCATCATGACCGATGACGGCTCTTACGGAGAGAAAGGTGTGGTAACGGTAGGTATCGAGAAATTCATTCAGCAAGAAGGACACATTGACAAGGCGTTTGCTATCGGACCTCCTATCATGATGAAGTTCTCCTGCCTGTTGACACAGAAATACAATATTCCTACTGATGTATCGCTGAACACCATTATGGTCGATGGAACGGGAATGTGCGGTGCTTGTCGTCTGACCATTGGCGGTAAGACGAAGTTTGTCTGCATCGATGGTCCTGAATTTGATGGCGCATTGGTTGACTGGGACGAGATGTTCAAGCGCATGGGTACCTTCAAGCGTGCCGAACAGGATGAGATGGAACATTTTGAAGAGCACCTGCCAGGAAAGGATGAAGCTAATGGACAGAATGGGGCAAATTCACAGAATGAATCCGAACACCCCGCCAACCCCACAAAACCCATTGATTCCATCGAAACACTTACAGACCGCGATGCAGAATGGCGTGTAGCTTTGCGCAAGTCGATGAAGCCGAAAGAGCGCACACAGATTGAACGTGTGAAGATGCCGGAACTCGACCCAGTTTATCGTGCAACCACCCGTACTGAGGAAGTAAACCTCGGATTGACAAAGGAGATGGCGTTGACAGAAGCTAAGCGTTGTTTGGATTGTGCTAAGCCTACTTGTGTGGAAGGTTGTCCGGTCAATATCAATATTCCGTCGTTTATCAAGAATATTGAACGCGGCGAATTCCTGGCAGCTGCCAAAGTGTTGAAGACCACCTCTGCCCTACCAGCTGTCTGCGGTCGTGTTTGTCCGCAAGAGAAACAATGTGAGAGTCGTTGTATCCATTTGAAGATGAACGAGCCAGCCGTTGCAATCGGTTATCTGGAGCGTTTTGCAGCAGACTATGAACGTGAGAGCGGCAATATCTCCCTGCCCGATATTGAACCTTCTAACGGTATGAAGGTAGCTGTCGTTGGTTCAGGCCCTGCAGGACTTTCCTTTGCCGGCGACATGGCGAAGAAGGGCTACGATGTATATGTATTTGAGGCACTACACGAAATTGGCGGTGTATTGAAATACGGTATTCCAGAATTCCGTTTACCCAATGCTATCGTAGATGTGGAGATAGAGAACCTCAGCAAGATGGGAGTTCACTTCCAGACTGACGTCATCGTGGGCAAGACCATCAGCGTGGACGAGTTGGAAAAGCTGGGATTCAAGGGCATCTTCGTAGCATCTGGTGCCGGTTTGCCCAACTTCATGAATATCCCAGGCGAGAATGCCATCAACATCATGTCGTCGAACGAATATCTGACGCGTGTAAACTTGATGGATGCTGCCAATCCACATACTGATACTCCAATCAACTTAGGCAAGAAAGTGATGGTCGTTGGTGGTGGTAATACGGCTATGGACTCTTGTCGTACAGCAAAACGTTTAGGTGCTGAGGTGACACTCGTCTATCGTCGTTCAGAAGAAGAGATGCCTGCCCGTCTTGAAGAGGTAAAGCATGCCAAAGAAGAAGGTGTCAACTTCCTCACACTACATAATCCAATTGAATACAAAGCCGATGAGAACGGTGCTGTTTGTGCGGCTGTTTTACAGGTGATGGAACTCGGTGAGCCTGATGCAAGCGGGCGTCGTTCACCTGTGCCTGTGGAAGGTAAGACCGTTGAACTGGAAGTTGACCAGGTAGTTGTTGCTATCGGTGTTTCTCCAAACCCGCTGGTTCCGAAGTCAATTGAAGGATTGGAGCTTGGACGCAAGAACACGATTGCCGTCAACGAAGACATGCGTTCTTCACGTTCAACTATCTTTGCCGGAGGTGATATCGTTCGAGGTGGTGCAACGGTTATCCTTGCGATGGGTGACGGACGTCGAGCTGCCTTGAATATGGATAAACAGCTGAGAGGATAATGTCTTTTGAAACGATACAACACAAAACAATATTTATGAGAAAATTTATCATAGCTGTCCTACTATTATTAGTGGGACAGCTAACTATTACAGCACAGGAGCATCAGGCGGATGCTCAACAGACTTCAACGCAAAATCAAGAACATCCTGTCATTCTTCAACAAGACTCTGTTATCACTCAGAAAGAGTCAGTTGTTGTTCAAGATAATTCTGTTGTTATTCAAGAGCAAACTGTAGATGCTCAAGAAACTAAAAAAAGCAGTTCAGTAATTGACAAGCTGACCGACAAAAAATGGGTAAAGGACCTGATTAGTCGTTTGGAGGTACACGGATATGCACAAGGTGGCTATTCTTACGACAATGCGCAAGGAAAAACTAATAGTTCATTCAATTTGAAGCGTACGCTTTTCTGGGTGAAAGCAAGAGTCACCGACCGTTGGTCATTCTTGTTTATGCACGATTTTTCAAGCGTTGTACAGGAATACTACACCGACTACCGGTTTACCCGTCATGATGAACTATCGGTGCGTGTGGGACAGTTCAAGCACAGCTATAGTATGGAAAACCCAATGTCGCCGACTGTTTTGGAACTCATCGATGTCTATTCGCAAGCTGTACTATTCCTTGCTGGCGAAGGAGCCGACCCTCTCTTTGGTGTACAATACGGTCGTGATCTGGGTATGATGATCTATGGCGATATATTCAAGAATAAAGTTCACTATGAGTTAGCCTTGATGAACGGTCAAGGTATCAACAAGAAAGACGGAAACAGCGACAAGGATGTCATCGTGAAACTGGAGTATAGACCTATTAAAGAATTGCGTATCGTAGGCTCCGCACAAAAAGGACGCGGACATGCTGTCGGAACTGCTCCTTGGAACCCAGGTATTCAGATTGGCGATAATTATCGTCGCGACCGTCTCAGCATCGGTGCCCATTGGTTGTCGAAAGGATTAAGTATCCGTTCGGAATATCTGACAGGTAAAGATGGCGAAGTAAATAGTCAGGGCGCCTATATGACTGGCTGTGTAACAGTTGTCAAGAATCTGGATATCATTGGTAGCATCGACTACTTTGACCGCAACACACAGATGGATTATAAACAGACGAATGCCACAATAGGTTTACAATACTGGTTCTTCAGGAAATGTCGCGTTCAAGCACAATACACCCGTTGCTGGCGCTCATTCGATACTGATTACAACTGGTTGCAGGCACAAGTTCAAGTAGCATTCTAATTATGCGTAATTAATTTTCAATAATAAAATATGTTTATCAAAATATTACTTACCATCATCTTCCTCATAGTCACTGTTGCTGTGGGAGTTTTTTCACGTAAACAAGCCCGTTCAGTTGACGGATTCGTGTTAGGCGGTCGTTCCGTAGGACCTTGGCTCACTGCCTTTGCTTTCGGAACATCTTATTTCTCAGCAGTCGTTTTTGTGGGATACGCAGGACAGTTTGGCTGGAAATACGGTTTATCGAGCACCTGGATTGGTGTTGGCAATGCTATTATTGGTTCTTTACTGGCTTGGCTCGTATTAGGACGTAGGACCAAACTAATGACACAACATATTGAGAGTCGCACGATGCCGGACTTCTTCGGCACCCGTTTCAATAGTCAAGGATTACGCGTCGTTGCTTCCGTCATTGCTTTTGTGTTCCTCATTCCTTATACAGCAGGTGTTTACAAAGGAATCTCTACGCTCTTTGAAATGGGTTTCGGTATTCCATACGAATATTGTGTGATTATTATGGCTATACTGACGGCCGTCTATGTTATTTTGGGCGGCTATAAGGCAACAGCCATGAACGACTTTATTCAAGGTATAATCATGCTATTCGGTATCGTAGTGGTGATAGCGGCAGTACTCAACACGCAAGGTGGTTTATCGGCAGCAGTCAGCAAGATGGCAGCATTACCGGCCGATAGTACTGCGACCACACAGAATGGTGGTTTCGCCTCACTCTTCGGCCCTGATCCTTGGAATCTGTTGGGTGTTGTCGTATTGACTTCACTCGGTACATGGGGATTGCCGCAGATGGTGGGTAAATTCTATTCGATTACTGATGAGAGTGCTATCCGTCGCGGAACAATTATTTCAACCATCTTTGCGTTTGTCGTTGCGGGTGGCTGTTACTTCCTTGGCGGATTCGGAAGATTGTTTGGCATACCTCCCACCTTGCCGAATGGCAAACTCGATTTTGATTCTATTATTCCTTCGATGCTTGGTACCCTACCCGACATCATCATTGCTTTGGTGGTATTGCTGGTGTTGTCAGCATCGATGTCCACATTGGCATCTTTGGTGCTCACCTCATCGTCAACGATGACGCTCGACTTAATCTACCGTGACAAGAAATCTCTTCCTGGTGAAGTAGAAGAAGGAACCATCGACGATATTGTTTCAGAAAAAATTGAACGGCGTAAGGTAGTCATTATGCGTGTGCTGATTGTATTTTTCATCACAATCTCTCTGATGATTGCTCTGAATCCGCCCACGTTCATAGCTCAGCTGATGGGTATCTCATGGGGCGCATTAGCTGGCGCTTTCCTTGCTCCATTTATGCTGGGACTCTATTGGAAGGGAGTGACAACAGTTTCCGTATGGGCATGTTTTGTATGGGGTGTGGGAATTACTGTCGTCAACATGCTGTTGGGCAATCTCATCAACCCAATCAACTGCGGTGCTATCGCCATGTTGGGTGGTTTTGTTGTGGTTGCTGTCGTCAGCTTGTTTACACCAAAGATGAACAAGGAATATACCAACCGTATTTTTGAATGCTATGTATAGTTGGTGAAGTAAGAAGTAAGGAGTAACAAAAAAAATATGAACGGAATTTATACGGTATTGCTGCTAGTATTGAGCAACATTTTTATGACATTAGCGTGGTACGGACATCTGAAACTCCAGCAAACAGGTACGTCCTCTAACTGGCCACTGATAGGGGTTATCGGTTTTTCGTGGCTCATCGCCTTTTTTGAGTATTGTTGTCAGGTACCTGCCAATCGCATCGGCTTCGAAGGTAACGGCGGACCATTCTCATTGGTACAATTGAAGGTGATTCAAGAGTGTATATCCTTGATGGTTTTCGCCATCATCGCCAATATGATGTTTCAGAACCAACAGCTTCATTGGAACCATGCTGCCGCATTTCTCTGCATCATTGCTGCTGTATATTTTGTCTTTATGGAAGGATAAATAAACATTCTATATGTCCGGAGAATCCTTAATGATAATGGGTATCTCCGAATTTTTTTTGATTTTCAAAAGAAAAATACAAAAAATAGCGTTGTTATTAAAAAGAAATGTTTAACTTTGCACTATAGTATATACATTAACCACATCACAGGCCAACCTGTGATCTAATACCAAATTTACAATGGAAAAAAAGTATTATGCTCCTTCTGAGCTGATTATCAATGAAGACGGAAGCTGTTTCCACCTTCATCTGAAGCCGGAATATCTGGCTGACAAAGTGATTCTCGTTGGCGACCCTGCTCGCGTTAACACTGTGGCGGCACACTTCGACAGCATTGAGCACGAAGTATCGAGCCGAGAGTTCCATACCATCACCGGTACATATAAAGGAAAACGCATCACTGTTCAGTCGCATGGTATTGGCTGTGACAATATCGACATCGTGATGAACGAGCTTGATACCCTTGCAAACATCGACTACGAAACCCGTACTGAAAAGGATGAGCATCGTACATTAACCTGCGTTCGTATTGGTACTTGTGGCGGGTTACAACCGTTTACTCCGGTAGGCACATTCATTGCGTCTGTCAAGAGTATCGGTTTCGATGGTTTGCTTAACTTCTATGCCGGACGAAACAACGTTTGTGATTTGGAAATGGAAAAGGCTTTCACAGAGCACATGTCATGGAATCCTATCAAGGGTGCTCCATACGTTGCTGTTGCCGACCAAGAACTAATCAATCAGGTTGCTGGCGATGATATGGTGAAAGGATATACCGTTGCTTGTGGCGGTTTCTATGGACCACAGGGACGTGAACTCCGTGCTGCTGTTGGCGATCCGGAACAGAATCAAAAGATTGAAGCTTTCGAGTATGACGGTATGAAGATTTGTAACTTCGAGATGGAGTCAAGTGCTCTTGCTGGTCTTGCTGCTCTCCTCGGCCATCGTGCGATGACCTGCTGTATGGTTATTGCCAACCGATGGGCAAAAGAAATGAACACAAGTTACAAGAACACCATCGACACATTGATACAAAAAGTTCTCGATCGTATTTAATATACGTTCTTTTTCTATACTATAGAACAATAGCCTCATAAAACACCACCGTCGTAATTTACAACGGTGGTGTTATTATATATATAAATGAATTTATTCTGCAGGTACTGCGAACTTATCGCCTGTCTGTTCTACTAAGGCACGACGGGCATTCTTTGAATAGCCCGGACGTTTCACGCGAACACCGATACCTTCGGGGGTACGCTCAAACTGTCCATCTTTCTCTGGCTTGACAACCATATCATTGTACTTGACAATCAAGTAGATAGCTAATTCGCGCCAACGTGCCAACATTTGCTGGGCTTTCTCATTGCTGTAGTCATTGAGATATTTCAATGCCGTTTGTTTATCTTGTGCGTACAACATCTTCGCTTTTTCCTCAACAGATGGCTGAGCAGCAAAATAACTTTGTTCTAAAGAGTCGCGTACTTCTTTCAACGATGGGAACATCTGAGCATAACGCGGATATACCATATTACTCACCCAGTTGCACACCCAAAAAGCATTCTTATCCGAAAAGGTGAGGGCATCAGCTCCTGGCGTATTATAACACTCCGGCTGAATGGTGTTTCCGCAATAGATAGGCGTATAAGCCACCATATTGCCATCGTCGTTGCCGAACCACAGTACACCACCTATTTCACGTGGCAGCCACGAACGCATCTGCGAAACATAAGAGAATTCCGTCTGCTGCGTACTGATGGGGCGCTCGTTAAAGTATTTCTTGCCATCAACCTCGAAGGTCAGCGGTGAAGGACGATAGGGTGAATCCCAATTTCCTTGTGCCACATCCTGATCAAGTGACAACGGAGTACCCTCATAATGGTCGCGCATCGCAGCCTGCACATCTTGCACACTTAGCTTGCGATTCGGAATAATCCACAAAGGCATATCCTCTGCATTCGGATCTTTTCCTAATGCCCAAGGCAGATAACGTGAGAAATCGTCTGAGAAACGATTGAAAAATGCCCATACACGAGCATCACAGAACCGGCGACCAGAAAAATCTGGCTTGGCATACGCCATCTTCCAGGAGAAGTCTGCATCCTTACCTGTGAACCAACCCTTTTCGCGGGCAAAAGACACCACATCCTTTGAATAGAGTACATTCTTCTTATCCTTCATGTTAAACGTGCCGATACGACTCTGGTTAGCATGTGCACAGATAGCATCGTCAGGAATACGCAGTGCGACCCACACGACACCCTTCGAGCCTGGACCTTTGCCCATCATCTCCATAATCCATGCCTCGTTGGGATCGCAGATAGTGAAAGTTTCACCCTCACTATTGTAGCCGTAGGTCTCTGCCAATGTGGTCATCACTTTAATGGCTTCACGAGCAGTACGGGAACGTTGGAGAGCTATATAGATAAGCGAACCGTAGTCGATGATGCCATCTGGATCAACCATCTCCTCGCGACCACCGTATGTGGTTTCGCCAATGGTTACTTGCCACTCATTGATATTACCAATCACGTTGTATGTTTCGGCAGCTTCTGGTATTTCGCCATGATATTTGTGAGTATCCCAGTCAAACACCTTGCGCATCTCGCCTGGCTGATGTTTTCCTGCCGGATAATGGCACAATTCGATAAATGAACCGTAATCGTCAGCATTATAGGTACAAATAATTGATCCATCCTGACTGGCGTTTTTTCCAACGATGAAATTCGTACATGCTGAAGCTCTCACTCCAAATAATGCACATACAAAAAAAACAATAATTTTTTTCATTTTTTCTTTTTTCCTCTGATTTTGATTTCACATGTGGTCGTATTACCGTAGATATCAGACAGCACATATTTGAGTAGGTAGTCACGTTCCTGTCCGATATAGATAATTCCTTTCCGTCTGTCGGCCCATAGGATAGGAAGTGTGTTCGACGGCTCAATAAAGGACTTTAGAAACCACACTTTGTTTTTATGATAATATGCTGAGTCGCCCCACACATCGATGAGCGGATTTTTGGACTTGGGAATATTATCCACATTACTACGGAAAACTACCCTATTGTCGATATAGAAAGTTGTATAGCGGACACCGAGATCATTATAAACACTATCCATGTGGTCGTTAGCTCGGATGGCAAAGCCCAGATTTCCCCAAGCCTCATACACTTCATCGCTGAAAGCATGAACTGACGGCTCGTTGTCGTTAGCGAAATAAGACAGGGCATCTTGTGGATAAACCCTAAAGGCAAGGGCTTCAGGAGCCGTTGTGTCGCGGACGAATGAAGAAAGGTAGTTCAGCGGGTCCAACATCGTCCAATCTGTTGTCTGTCGTATTTCCAGGTGAAGATGCGGTCCGAAGGAATGACCGCTGTTACCGCTAAAAGCAATAAACTGTCCTTCAGCCACTGGAATGTCGAAAGCTTTGAGGAACACCTCACAACTATCGTTTTGCACCTGAGCACGACGCCGATTGATAGCGGCTGTTATGCGTGGTGAGAATGCTTTTAAATGACAATATATTGTGGTATGCCCGTCTGGTTGCCGGATATAGATCGCATTACCCAAACCATCTACGTTCGATTTGACACGAGAAACATATCCGCTGGCTATTGCATAAATAACCTTTCCTTCCTGTCTGTCGGTTTTTACATCAATCCCTCCATGAAAATGAGCTGGTCGAGGTTCACCGAAATTACCAGCCAGTGTGATGGGGTAATGAACAGGTGACGAATAGATAACATCTGCCATACAGCAAAGTGTACAGCAGAATAACACCACGAAAGAGCAAAGTTTTATTTTAAGAACCACGGATTATGCAAATTAGCATGCTTTGAAACTCATATCAAGACCCTTTACAGAATGTGTCAAAGCTCCGACAGATACGAAGTCAACACCCTGTTCTGCATAACTGCGGATTGTATCGAATGTAATGCCGCCACTTGACTCAGTCTCATAGCGTCCTGCGATGATGTCAACAGCTTTCTTGGTATCAGGAACGGTGAAATTGTCCAGCATGATGCGGTGCACACCTCCACATTCGAGAACCTGCTGGAGTTCTTCAAAATTGCGCACTTCAATTTCAATCTTCAAGTCCAACTGGTTCTTCTCCAAATAATCGTGACAGCGGTTGATGGCATTAGCTATACCTCCTGCAAAATCAATATGATTGTCTTTCAGGAGAATCATATCGAAAAGACCTATACGATGATTGGTTCCTCCACCTATCTTCACCGCTTGTTTCTCCAACATACGAAGACCTGGTGTTGTCTTTCGAGTATCCAGCACGCGTGTGTGTGTTCCTTCCAGTAGTTTTACATATTTGCTCGTCTGTGTAGCAATACCACTCATACGTTGCATAATGTTCAACATCAGACGTTCTGTTTGTAACAAGGAGCGCACCTTGCCAGTTACAATCATCGCGATGTCTCCAACTTTCACCTCTGTTCCGTCTTGGATCAGTACCTCAACCTGCATGGTAGGATCAAAGCGGTTGAACACGCGCTTAGCTACTTCTACTCCGGCAAGCACTCCATTCTCCTTGATAAGAAGATGTGACTTACCCATTGCGTCTTCCGGAATACAACACAAAGTAGTGTGATCTCCGTCACCAATGTCCTCTGAAAAAGCGAGGTCAATCAGTTTGTCTTCCAATTGGTTTACTGATAACATAATATAAAGTATTAAAGGTTTAATTTTGTTTATTTCTTTTTAGAATGCCTCCAGATTATTTCTTAAGCTTTTCCGGTCTGTTTTTCTGTATATCGTTTCTGTTTGAAAAACCGACGGGAACAGGACGCCTATTTTCTTTATTTATGGGAAGATTCCCTTTGATACTACGTGGATCCTGAATAGGTTCAGGACGCTTACCTGGTGGCGGCAACATATCTTGTCGTTGCGCAGGAATAGGCATAACGCTGTTGGAGGGCTGTTCCGGACGAACAACCTCTTGGTTTTGCAACGGACTATTGGCTGATGGAGTTTGTCCTATAAATGTGGCTTGTTCCTTCACATGCATCTTTACCAAATGAATATTGGTAATACACAATAGCTTCAAAGACTTCGTAGGTTGCATCGCATCATTGGTCATCAAGAGGTAACCACGTACCTCTTTGATTCCTATTCTTTTGGAATCAGAAAGCGTCAGCATATAATGTGAATTACTGTTGACATGCTGCATCTGACTGGCTATACTGTCGTTGAGGAATTTCACCATCAAGACTGCCATACCGCCACGATTGCCTTCTTGAACAATATATTGCGCATCAAAATGGAGTTCCAATCGGTCGCCACGATGATAAGACGAATCTGCCTTCAGGTAGAAAGCAGTCGAATTAAATGGTGCCTGTGGGGAGAATACCATCGCACGCATACCAGCCCAGATATCAGTCGTGTCACCTTTTTCCGACAAAGAACCATACTGACTAATCTGACTGGCTGAAGCACCATGCGCCATTGCTTCGTCAGTCAACCGTTCAGCCAATTCCGAATAGATATCATGCAACCGCTCCGTATGGCGCATATAATACTGCATAGATGCTTCGAACTGTTGTTCTGTAACACCATATTTCTCCAGCACAGCCATCTTATATGCTTGATCTTCTACCACATGATTACCTGAAGGATTTTGTGTTTGGGCAATGGCAATGGCAAGATGATAATCGTAAAGAATATCTTCCATTTCACCGGGAGACAAATACTCAGATGGCACCTGTGGTTTACAGGATGCCAACATGAAAATCATCATGAAAAATCCAAGCGTTTTGATGATGCGCATAAGGATTAGTTTTCCGTAGAAGTCTGATTACTCGGACTTTCTGCTTTTTTTAAATCCAGTTCTTTTCGATAGAATAGCAGGATAAAAGCTACTGCGACACAGATACAGGAATCGGCAAAGTTGAAAATAGGACTGAAGAAGACGAACCGCTCACCTCCCCATATCGGGAACCAGTCTGGATAGGTTGTATCGATAATGGGAAAATAGAACATATCGACAACACGTCCCATCAAGAAGGATGCATATCCTTCGCCCATACTTACGACTGACGACACCGCAAAGGGTGTTGACTCCGTGAAGAACAGTCCGTAAAACATTGAGTCAAAGATGTTTCCTGCAGCTCCAGCAGCTACCAATGACAGGCAAATCATATATCCCCAACTGGCATTTTCTTTGGCTTTCTTGCGAATGTACCAGATGGCTGCTGCGAATGCAACGATACGGAACAGACTTAGTACCAGTTTATTGATGAAAGTCATACCGTATGCCATTCCATTGTTCTCAATGAAATAGATCTGAAACCAGTCGAAGATATAGATTTTTTCGCCTAAGGTCATATTCATCTTCACAGACAACTTAATCACCTGATCGATGACAAGCAGTATGATGATGAGCAGACCGGCGACTTTGCCTTTTGTCATTTTCATTACTTTTTCCTTGCGTTCTTGGACTCTACGCTCAGGGTAGCATGCGGAACAGCGCGAAGACGCTCTTTCGGAATCAGCTCACCTGTGACGCGGTCGATGCCATAAGTTTTGTTTTGTATGCGCACCAACGCAGCTTCTAGTCCTTGAATGAACTTTTGCTGACGTTGAGCCATCTGTACCAGTTCTTCTTTCGACTGTGCGGTACTACCCTCCTCCAAAGCTTTGTAGGTGGGTGAGGTGTCATCTACATCGTTAGAATCCTGGTTAGTCAAAACGCGCATTGTAGAGGTGTAGTCCTCACGTGTCTTT
>Ga0326511_10000961_pt1 | contig 24674 bp, 14 predicted proteins | sample 0_2496_0518_D_FD_203701 | JGI IMG/M metagenome (GOLD analysis project Ga0326511, IMG submission 203701) | Bovine rumen microbial communities from UC Davis, California, United States - 0_2496_0518 | ecosystem: Host-associated > Mammals > Digestive system > Stomach > Rumen | place: USA...
CTGCCTATTTTTACGATTGTCAAGATGCAGTTTCAGTATACCATATTTTTCAGCATTTGTCAAGCAGGGGGACGCAATTCATCCCCCGCTTTAGAAGCGGGGGTTTTCTTGCTAACCTTTGATAAAAAATATGCAATTCATCTTCATTTGTCAAGTGTTCCATACCCTGCAATCCATCAATATAAACATTTTCATAGTCAACCAGATAAACAGACATCATAGTCACCTCCTTGTCTTTCGATATCGTGTACCTTTTTGATTATAGCACTATCATTTTGATTTGTCAAGCAAAACACGCAGAAAAAGGACTCCTTTTAGCAGGAAGTCCTTTTTCAGTTATGAAGAGAAAGAGATAATTGCTTATTTTTTGAGCATCTGTTTCAATAATGCAAGGTCAATCACATTCACCTTACCATCACCATTCACATCAGCATTTTCAAACTGTTCTTTTGTCATAGTATCCTTTTTAGAGATATAACGCTGGAGTTTCACAATATCCGCAACTTCAACCTTACCATTTGCATCAGCATCCCCAATCGGCTTAGCAGTAGTAGGAGTTGTAGTAGTAGCAGGAGCAGGAGTAGTGGTTTCAGGAGCAGTGGTAGCGGCTGTTGTGGTAGTAGTAGCCTCGGTAGTGGTAGTAGTTGCCTTAGTAGTAGTGGTAGTAGCCTTTGTGGTAGTTTCGGTGTTAGCCTTCCAATACTGACAAGCATTGTTGGTATTTTCCCACTGCTGAACATTTGCGCCGGAATCCTTAGAAGCATAACCAACTTCAACCAGACAAGCATCTTTAGAAGCACGAGACATAATCGTGTAAGTACCATCCAGATTCTTAGAGAACTTGAAAAGCATCATGCTGTCTTTGGTAGAATAAGGAGTAATTGCAATATTACCGCCATTGCTGGAGCTGAAAGCCTTCAAGACATAATTCGGGTCAGCAACAGAACGGATATAGTAGTAATTTCCACCGCCTGCGAATTCCTGCAATGTCCATTTTTCGCTTGCATGGTGTCCAGTTGTCCACTGCTGAACATTGGTGTTATCTTCCATTTTACCGGCTTCAATATCCATCACCATGCCGGAATTGACGTTTTCGAATTCATAAACAACACTGGTATCCATCTTACAGCCGACATTCCCGACGGGTTCAAGAATCCAATCTTGACAATTAGCACCATTGACTTCCCACTGTTGAACATTATCACCTGAACCTACCCCAGCGCTAGCGATTTCAACAGCGGATTTGTCACCGGAAATTCTGGTTCTGATTTTGTAAGAACCGTCCGCATTTTTGGTGAACATAAATTGTTGATTCTTTCCACCGTTATACTGATAAATGTCAATGTTTGTACCGTTTGCAGATTTTTGACCGACAACATCCAATACATAAGTACCGCCATCACCCACAGCAGAAGCAAGCACATAATAACCATCCCCTTGGTCAATGAGCTTCCAGATGTCATGAGTGACACCATCCGCAGTACCCCACTGCTGAACATTTGTACCATTGGCAGCCTTTGCGCCGTCAACCTGCATATACAAACCGGAATTCACATTCTTGATTCTGAATGAAGCCCCATTGGTGAAAGTTGCCGGAGTAATCACAGAAGAAGTACCGCCAAAATCAACGTGTTTCAGGAAAGGACAATCATATTTTGTTGTCACCCAGCCGGAAAATTCGCTGTTGGTGATGTACTTCATATTCCCTGCGCTGGTCTGGTCGCCTGCGTACTTGGTACAAAATGCTTTTGTATCGGTGTTTTTGGTGTTGTAAGCATCTAACAGGGAATAGCCATAATTGGATTTGTTCGGATACCATGAGCTCGTTTTCTTGGGGGAGAAAGAAATTTTGGAAGGTGTGCCGTTCAAAGCTTCTGACAAATAAGAGTTGGAATCACGACAGGGGTCAGTCCCTCCGCCCATTGTCAGGGCTTGCTGTAAGGTGTAGCCATTGAAATAGTTATTTTCAGAAACCATATCCGAACCGTCACCGCCGATAATTCCGGTAGTGCCTGAACCGTTGTTATCCTTGCCATAGGCGGAATAATAGTTATTATAGATATGCGCTGAACCATTGCCCAACTGCGGACATCTGCGGACATTCGCATCCCACCAGTTATATAATAATGTCGTGCGGTCTCTGGTGATTTCGTCATTCTGCGTACCATATGCAACTGTCCAGTAACGATTTTTCATGTGACAATAGGAAATTGTCACATAATCAGGTGAACGCAGTCTGTCTTTTGCATCCATGTAGGATTCATAGGGTGTGTTAATCCAGATAAATTTACCAACTTCATCCTGTCCATCACCTTTACGATTATAGGAAAGCTGTGACTCAAAATAAATATGGTCAATCCAGACCTGACGACCAGACCAGACGTTAATACAAATCCGGTTCGGGACGTTCTTTGCAATCATTTTGAGGTTGCGGATGACAATATTGTCAGAGGGCTCATCCTTGCCGTATTCGTTGTTAGTTCTGAGCCACGGGTCATAGAGTGTATGATTGCCATAGCATCCGACAAGGGTTTTATTGTCTCTGATTCTGGTATGAGACTTTGACTGCATATCAATATCAGCCGTGACAACAACGGTTTTCGGTTCGGTAGAATCCAATTGTTTCACGAGGTCGTCCGCCGTGGAAACATAAACCACTTCACCCAAAAGACCGCCGATAGTACAAGCTTTTTCACCCTTGGAAGTATTGGCATTTCCCGCCCATCCTTCACAGCCATCAAGATTGAGCTTATATTTTTGATAAGTTGCGCCGGAATAGTTAGAAAGCCCGAACCCTGAACCCTCTGTATAAGTCAGAGCCTTAGTAGTATCAGCATTACTTGTAATTTTATAGTAGAGAGCATAACCATCAAAATCCTTTTGAACGCTTTCAATCTTCCAACGCTGATTTGCGCCGTCCGTATCCTTAGCAAGGGAAACCCCTGTTCCGTTAGCGGTCAAAATCAAACCGGAATCGGCATTAACAATCTCAAACACGCCGGAACTAATCCAATTGACAGACCATTTTTCAGCATTTGTACCATTCAATCCGGAAGCTGTCAAGGATGCACCGGAAGCATTGACATTAGCGTCCGTGTCCGCCATTCCCAAACGGAAATACTGCACCGGATAAGATACTGCTGCTTGTGCGGTGATAGTTGCCTGTTGTGGTGTTGCGACAATTCCAACAGCACACAGCATTGCAGTGGAAAGCAGACCAGTAATTATCTTTTTCATCTTCATCATAATAATTCCCCTTTTTCTGTCTAATATTGAACGAATTATGAACTAATTCAATTATATCACATTCTTAATAAAAATACAATGATAAATACTGTTCTTTTTATTGCATATCTTGCACTATTCGACGGTAGACGAAAAAACCGCCATCAATTGACAGCGGTCTTTTCTGGATATAGAGGTTATTGGTTAATTTTATATTGAGCAACATCTTCCTGCAACTGTTCAACAGTCCATGTTTTTCCGGTATGGTTGCAGATGTAGGAATTTTCATCAAGAGGGGTATAAATGGCATCGGGCATTGTCCAGCATCCAAATGAACCTTCCGGAAATGGTTCTGTTTCTTTCGAGAAGAATAACAGCCATGTATCACCGACTTTGGGAAATTCCAAAAATTCGCCTTTATCGACAACATATTTTTCACTTTCATCAATTTCCAACACATTGAATTTTTCTTTCAAGAGTTCTTCAAAGATATTTTTCGGCATGAATCCGCCCATGACATAGACGGAAATTTTGTCACCGGCTTGAAAATCCGTGTAATAGGGTTTTGTCAGGGTGAAATCTAATTGCATAAAGGCTCTTTCTTCGATACTGGTATAGATGATATTTTCAATTGTTCCCTCTGCAATTTGTTCATGCTGTTCAATGAGATTCTGTGCATTGGGTTCGTAGGCATAGCAGAAAATACCGCCCTGCCCTTCGGGAATGGGAGGTTTTTCGTTTTCGGGAATGTCATAGATAATTTCAGGGGTAACAGTATAATCATTGCCGATTGGTAAAGTCGTTTCTTCGGAGATGGTTTCAGTTTCGGACGGTGTTTTCTCGGGAACAGTTTCACCGGTGGGGAGTTCACTTTCATATCCGCACGAACTCAACAGCATCATGATTCCGCATATCAAAAATAACATGGTTTTTGTTTTCATGGTGATTCCTCCTTTGCTTTTACTGAAAATACGTTTCAGAAGGGGGATTTTTATGGAAAAATCCTGCACAAATTTCGCAAAAGAAAACTGTGCAGGATGCTGAAATCTTAATCAAGTCTAAGTTCCTCAATTTCAGAGAGGATTTCTTTCTGTCTTTGGCGGAACATCAAAGACTTATCATGAATAAAGTATTCTTCCACACGATATTTGGCAAGGAATTTCGCAGAATGGGGGTTAGCAGTCAATTCTGTCACGAGGATAATTAACTCCTGACCATTAGGAAATACCTCATCCCCAAACTGGAACATATTGGTAACGTGCTTTGATACATGATTGACAACCTTCATCAATTCTTTGACACGAACATCAAAATCCGCCTTCACGACTGAAAAAGCCTCTGCCTGTGGTTGACTTTGGAGGAGTTTTTTCTGTTCATGCAAAATATTAATCAGTCGGGTAAGGTGAATTTGCTGTGCATCCGTCAAACTGCGTGATTCCATGCCATTTTTATAGCGTGTCTGTTGAGAGCGAATCATGGCATCAAAAGCTTGAAGCGGATGAGTCCCGCCTGCAATGACCGTTTTAAATTGACGGAGTAAAATCAACAAATCCGTAAGAAGTTCATCTTCCTGAATTGCCTGATTCATTTCGCCCATAGTTGCCTCAAGAAGCAAACCAATCAAAGAATAACGCTCATCAAATTTCGCACGTTTTGCACGGTTCTTAATTTCCGCTGATGCTTGCCCCGCAAGAATAGAGGGAATCTGGTAATCACTTCTATACTTGTTGTACAAATCATAATAAATTGCAAAATCTCTTGCAATTTCAGCATCTTGTAAATATTGGCTAATGAGCTTATTATCAACCGGAATGTCTTTCGCCTCATAAATATAAATCATCTGACTAAGGTCATCCCAGCCACGGGCAGTCACAAAGCGTTTACCGTCAACAGTAGTACTAACACGGTAGAAATGATTCTTTTTTGTTTCAAGGTAAGTCATAATGGAAGAATGTGTGCCAATCGTATAAGCATATTCTTTCCATGCATCAAAATCAGGTTCAACATCCACACGCTTCAATCTATCCCAAGTTGCAATATCGAATTCACGCACAGAACGGTTATATTCAGGCGGATTTCCGGCAGTAACCACAATCCAACCAGCAGGGACTTCATGCCGACCGAATACCTTATATTGCAAAAACTGGAGCATAATCGGAGTAAGAGTTTCTGAAACGCAGTTGATTTCATCAAGGAACAAAATTCCATTCTGTACGCCGGAATTTTTCATCATTTCATAAACAGAAGCGATGATTTCGCTCATGGTATACTCTGAAATATCGTAAGTTTTCCCATCAAATTCCATTTGCTTAATCAATGGCAAACCCAGCGCACTCTGTCTGGTATGGTGGGTCATGGAGTAGGACAATAAGCCAATTCCCAACTCAGAAGCCACCTGTTCCATGATAGCAGTTTTCCCGATTCCGGGAGGACCCATCAAGAAAATAGGTCTTTGTTTGTGTGGGGGGATGACATACCTCCCAAGCTCATCTTTTGTCAGGTAAGCAGTCACCGCATTTTTTATCTGATTTTTGGCATCTTTAATATTCATAAAATATCCTTTCTTACTTGTCAGTCTTTTTCTTCTAAATCACTGGTTTCCAGAATGACACGCATAGCCCAGACAGGGACTTCATAATTATTATAATCATCATCCAAGAAGACAAAAGCTGTTTGATAAGGGGTCTGATGTTCAGGGAATACCCCACAACCATCCGTAAAATAGAGCAACCCTCTCAAATCCGTGAATTCCTTCTTTTGAATCAAATCTTCCACATAAGAAAATACTGGTCTGAAATCCGTTCCCCCGAAACCATGGAGCTTCATAGTTTTCAGGTAGTTGTCAAATTCTTCCTGTGAAGTAATTTTGACATCTTCCTGAATATTCGCATCACATTGAATAATATGGATATTCACTTTGTTGAAAAAGCTTTCCTGTTGTTTCAGAATATTGTAAGTTTTCTGTACAAAGTTCTGTACCAATTTCCCAGACACAGAACCTGAAGTATCAATAGCAATCACGAAATCACGAATACGTTTTGCATCCTTGTATTCCAGTGGTTCAATCAAAGGCATATTTCCGTATAAATTCATCCCATAGGTATAGAAATTATAATCGAAAGTATCCTCATCAATTTTCATAATTTCCCCATAAACCGCAAATTTCCGGAGAAATTCTGTATAATCATATTTTTCACGGTGAAGGGCTTGCAAATTCTGCATAAAATGCCCTGCCTGATTTCCCCGATTTTTCGAGAAAGTTTCAAGGTCAACCTGAATCTGTTCAGAGATTTTCTTCCAAGTTTCAATAGCTTCTTGATAGCTCATTGAGCCATCCCCATAATCATTCTGACTGCTGTCACCGTTTCCGTCACCGTCGCCATAACCGCCACCATTGCCATTTCCATTTCCGTTATCGTCGCCACCTCTTCCGGCGAAATCATACCAGACTGTGTGGTCATCCTGCATAAATGGCGCACGCATAGCCACGATTCTGTCATCAGAAAAATTTTGACTGGAAAGGAAATAATAAATTTTCTCTGCTGTCATATATTTCACATTTTGGGAAAGGTATTCCAGTAGTGCATCCTGTCCCATTTCGCAGGAATTATCCACACAAGTCAAATCCAATTCACGGAGCATCTGCTCCACTGCAATATCACACGACAAATCCCATAAATTGACATCAATCGTAGGACTGACATAAAAATGCTGAAAAATACAATGCAATACCGAATGCAAATACATTCTTGTGATGGAAGGCGAATTTTCCTGAAACTTCCGGAGAATAAATTCACTATTGAAGTATAAATATCTCCCATCTGTTCCAATGGTAATTGGCGAACTTTTCAAAACAAGACGGCTTAAAGCATTTTCCATGAAACGCAAATTCAGAAATAAATTGTTTCGGGAAAAGCCAATAATCTGTTTTGCAAGTGTATCAGCCTTTTGCTGACGTTGGGAATCCATTCCAAAAGGCATAAGTTGACCTCCTAATCATCAAGCTTTCCGCAGATAGCGTGATGTCTTTTTTCTCTTTTTCTTTTCATACATAATCTGGTCAGCAGCCGTAATCATATTAAACAATGTCACTTCTGATTTTACCCCTGTCACATATGTGCCGATACTTGCATCCAGCTGATACGGCTTGTGAATAATTTCATTGATTTCGCTGAGACGTTTTGCAAAAGTCCGTTCCAAAGTTTCTGCTTCGCTTTCACTGCAAGCAGACCCAACAATCACAAATTCATCACCGCCGAATCTTGCACAAATCTGATTTGCAGTACAAGTATCACGAATCACGAAAGCGAGTCTTTGTAATGCAAAGTCACCTTCTTTATGACCATAATTATCATTGATAAGTTTCAAACCGTCCATATCAATGAAAGCAATCATCATGGTTTCACCTGTTTCAATGCATTGATGGTACATCTTATCAGCTTCACGAATGAAACCATTTCGATTATAAATGCCACAAAGTGGGTCAATCACATACAATCTATCCAATTCATAAATCACATTATTCAGGTGCAGTAATTTTCTGATATTTTCCACAGAGTTAGAAATACTCATCATTAACGTATGACATAACATACTCTTGGTAGGAAAATCGCTGTCCACAATGATATAATAGCCCAAACATCTCTCACCAAAATGCAAAGGCAAGAAATAACTGATATGTCCGCCCTCTTTGAGAGGTTTCGGGAACATTGCCGAAGATGGAAAACGTTCCACAGAAGCAATACCATCTTTTGTCCAAACGACAGGCGCACTCATATTCGCAGTATATCCATATACTTGATATTCACTGGAAGTCGCACCATTATTCCAATCTTCACAAAGGCAGATATAGCATTTTTCACAGCGCAATTCAGAAAGATATTCTCCGATAATCTGCATATTCTGTTCCAAAGTTTCAGCATACGCTAATTCCGAGTTCATCCGGTTCAAAGTATTAATATCATGGCTGGAAGTTTCGATAGTCTTAGAAATTTTTTCCTTATATTTAGAAATATCCGTTATTTCCTCAAAATGACAGCCACAACTTTCCGTGAAAACAGGTGCAGCATTAAAAATAATATTCTTTTCCGTCTGTTTTCCGTTAGCCACATCAAGCAGAACCTGACAAGCTTGATATCCTGCATCATAGAGCGGACGGGAAACGGTCGTCAATACCGGAGAACTATTTCTTGCACTCCATGTATCATCAAATCCGGTAACAATCGTATCTTCCGGAATCCTGATACCATTTTCGAGTAAAACGTGCATACACCCCAGAGCCATAGCATCATTAGCACAAATAATGGCATCAGGCAATTTCATTTTAGAAGAAAGAATTTGTTTGGCTGCCGCCTCACCGTCTGCATTACGGAATTCCCCAAAATAGATTCTTCGTGCATCAACGATTAAGCGATTTTCCGCCATCACCTGTAAAAATGTCTCATATCTTGATTGTGCCTCTGGATTGGAGAGAGGACCCGAAATGAAATTCACAGTTTTGACCTGATGTTTTTGAATAACGTGTTCCATGATTTCACGCATAGCATGACTATTATCAATGCGGATATTATAGAAATCATCATTTTCTTCACCATCCAGCATCACCGCCGGAATACCGGAACTCCGCACCGCAGAAAGAATTTTTGCTCTTTCGCCCTCATCTCCGATGGTATTGGTTAAAAGTACAACCCCATCAAATTGATGATAATTCACAAGGCTGTAGATATTATATTCCCCAATATCATACTTACTGTTTGCAATCACGCCACCAAACGCCGCAAAACATGAAACATTGGCATTTTCTTTTTTCGCACAGTCGATAACACCGTCAATGACGCTATTTTGATATTCCTCATCAATTCCGGCAACAATCACTGCGATATGATGATAATTATTCATGAACAAGCCTCCATATCATTTTGATTTCCATAAGTATTTTATGCAAAATAGAAAAACAGTGTTCAAAAAACGGCAGCACTCACCAGCACCGCCGTTACCCATTACAATTTAATTCAGGCATTTTCTGGTTACACAGAAATCAACCTCCCACGGCTTTGAACCGCTAGCATAGCCTTTCATATGTATCATTTACATATCTATTATACCACACCATACAAAGATTGTCAAGAGAAATCTGAAAAAATTATCAAGAATCATAATTTGTTTATCAACGGCGAAATTTTCCACCCAATCCAGCAAGTTTATTTCTGATTTGACCGAAAGTGCTGTTTTGTTCAGCAGTCTGATAACCAACAGTAACCGCCTGTGAAATGACATCCATAGCCGTTTCCGGCACACGAACCCCATTTTGATGGAGTATCAGCAATAAATCTGGATTTTGCAATTGATTGATAATATCACGCAGTTTCACACCAGCATGAAAGAGTTGTTCTCCCTGTTCCTGTAAATGCACCTCACAATAAGCATACATGACCGTCAATAATTCCGCTGTCAATCGGGAAATCTGATTTTTCGGGCATTGTTGCAGTAAAAGGTCAAACCATTTCCGGAAAATCATATCATGACATGGATGATTGACAGAAGTTTCAAGAAAATACCGGCAAGGAATCTGCGCCGTATTCCCTGCAATTGTCCGTTCACAAAGAGCGGATGCAATCGCATTCATACAGAGTTGTTGTTCCTCTTCATTCATGACAGAAAATTTCATTTTCCCGAACACAGACGGACGCTGAAAAACAGGCGCAGTCTTGAAATTTGTCCTTTCCTCCTCAATATGATAAAGCAGTATCATATTACAAATCGCCTGCATTTCGGGAATATCCGGCACAGCCACCATGAAACGCTGTAACTGCTTACTAATGGTACTATCGATATGATACCAATAACCGCCTTCTTTCAGCAAATCGCAATACATTTCGAACAAATCAGCAGAAATCCGTTCATTCAAAAGTCTGTATTTCTGTGCAAATCGAAACAGGCGATAAGTCGACTCTCTTGCAGTGTTAGGGTCATCCGTCATAGAAAGACTGCTCAAAACCTCCACCATTCGTCCACGGTATTGCAGATAAAAACTATGACAGTCCAGCATCTCCCCAAAAGCAATTTCCACCTTTTGAAAGTCCAGCCCCTGCATAAATTCCTGTTCAATTGCATCAAAAAACGGTTCAGCAATGGACTTCCCCGCAATGGAAAGCAAAAATTCGTAAGTATCATTTTGTTCCTGTTGTTCGTGGTACAATTGTACCAAAAATTCAACCGCTCCCGAATCCTCCGACAATTCATACACCAGATTCAAGAAAGCATTTTTTTCGCTGACGTTGTGACATTCCTCCACAAGAGCCGGAAGCATTTCTTCAAATGTCTCAGGTTCTTCCAGCAAATTCAAAAGGGCATTTTTCAAAGCGACCATTTGCGGAGTATCCTGTAAGAATGCTTTTTCTTTATGGGAAATACTTCTGCACAATAATGACACCAATTCCGATTGTAACCAAACTTTATGTTTTTGTTGAGTCAATGCAGAAAATTCCTCATCTGAAATAGCATTGATGAAACTTTTCTCAAAACGGACATTTTGCCGGTTGCAAAGCCCTTGAATCTGTCTGCGGTATTCCTGATATACGTCACAAGCGACATCTGGAAAAATCCGTTTGAGAAAGTTCAGATACCTTGCAATCACATCTTCACGAACCACCGCCCCTTCTTTCATGCAATATTCCACAAATTCCAGCAATACAGAAAAATCAATTCCGGCTTTATCCTTATCAACGGAATTCGTCAAAAGCACCTCAACCAATTCTGTCAAAGAATCCCCATTCATATATTTTTCAGCGAAATCTCTTGCCTCTGAAAGGCGGTGCAAATCATCCACATCAGGAGAATGCATCAATTGAAAATAAGCATACCCTTGTAAATAATGATTATCCGGTCTTCGACAATTGGTATGTGCTGAGATAAATTCCTGATATTCCTGCAATTCCCGATAATCGCCGGAAAAGGTCTTTTCCAATAGTTCGCAGAAATCGGCATCTCTCAACGGCACATCAGCAAAAAAGCCACGCTCAAAATCAAAGACAGTAGCATCATTTCGGGCGCATTCACGGCGGAAATCATAGTTTGTGGCATGATTTCCGGCATACACCCCACAAATGGCAGTATCATCATAATAAATGGGTGTTTTCTTATCCGCTTCCCCTAGAAATGTATAGGTAATATATGAAAGCCGGAGCGACATTTCCAGCGGAAACAATGCCGAAATTGCACCAATCCACCAAATATGGTTATCAGGCTCATCACATAATAATATTTGTCTGGTAGGCTGTTCCTTGTCGTAGAAGTCAAGCACAATCTGAAACATAGACTTGAGAATTTCCACTCTTTGGGGTTCTTCTCCGATGAAACGGAATGTTTTTTCGGGGGAAAGTTCTTCAGATTGTTGGTCACTCTCGTAGTAACAGAACGGATATTCTGTCACATCCTCCAAATCCATGACCCAAGTATTGACCTCTTGACTGTTGGCATAGACAAAAACGCCTTTCGCCTTTCCGCCGATAGCAAGCGGAGTATAGCGGAAACTTTCAAGGGGGTTATCTTTTGGGGCGGTGTATTCCGTGGTGAATCTTGTCAAGACTGGACTCATCCGGCAATAGTGTTTCATTTCGGGGGTCATTTTGATTGCGCCGTTTTTGGAGAATTGTGCTGTTTCGGTCATGATACCGCTCCTTTCCATAAAAGTCTTAGAAAATTTTAATTTCAAACCTATTATACCATAGATGCAAAAATCTGTCAACTATTGTCCCAAATTCAGCCCATTTTTGGGAAAATCTATTGACAATCCTTGATAAAACGTGATATAATAGGAATATCAATGTATTTTTTAGGAGGAAACTACCATGGAACAATTGTTAAAACCGCCCGTTGAAGTTCGCTATGCAGAGGAACTCGCATTTTTGAGAAGTGCCGACACAGGCAAGAAACCCGAAAATTGGAAACTCTCCCCGAAATTTGTCAGAACGTTCATTCTCGGCGGAAAAGTGCATGACGGCTTAAAAACAATGGAGATTTCACGCAAATTTTACGGAAATGATGCACTTGTAGAGCGTTGTATTATCACGCTTGCCGGAAGTCGTGGTTTGATGCTGGTAGGCGACCCCGGAACAGCAAAGACAATGCTTTCTGAATTGTTGAGTGCATCCATCTGCGGAAGAAGTACCAACACGGTGCAGGGAACAGCCGGAACAACGGAAGATATGATTAAGTACAGCTGGAATTATGCATTATTGTTGTCGAAAGGTCCTTGCCGTGAAGCACTGGTGAAAGCACCGTTGTTAATTGGCATGGAAGAGGGAATTTTTGCACGTTTCGAGGAAATCACCCGAACACCTGCGGAAATTCAGGACAGCTTAATTTCAATTATGTCAGACCAGATTTTGAACATTCCGGAATTGGGGGATGATGGCTTTGTATTTGCGAAAGCCGGATTTAATATCATTGGGACAGCGAACACTCGTGACAAGGGTGTCAATGAAATGTCAGGCGCATTGAAACGGCGTTTCAACTTTGAGACGGTCAAGCCGGTTCAGGATGTGAAGCTGGAAAAGGAAATCATCATTCGTGAAGCCGAAAACCTCGCCAAAGCCGGACATATCGATTGTGCAATTGACAAGGATGTTGCAGAATTATTGGCGGTAACTTATCATGAACTCCGTGAAGGAATCACCGCAGAGGGGACAATGATTGAAAAGCCTATGGCTGTCATGAGTACCGCAGAAGCCGTATCTGTATATTATCAGACCTTGTGTCATGCGTGGTACTATGGAAACGGACGAATTGAACTGCCTGTTTTAACGGAAAGTTTGCTTGGAGCAGTATGTAAAGAAAATCAGGACGATTTACCACGTCTGAGAGGCTATTTCAATACCGCAGTCAAGGAAAAAAGCAATCGGGAGGGCGGAATATGGAAAGATTATTTCAAGACAGCGCAGTACCTCAGATAAAAGATACTGGAAATGTCAAGCTGTTTCCGGTGCGCCATCATAGTCCGGTGTGTTCGTATCAACTCCGGCGGATGATTGCCGAATTTGAGCCGGAATGCATCTTAATTGAAGGGGCAGAAAATGCAAACCATTTAATACCAGTCCTCACAGATGAATATACCCAACTTCCGGCAGCCATTTATTATTTTTATAAGGATAAGAAAAAGTACATCAGCGAAGATGCAGAAAGTTATCAATGCTATTATCCGTTTTTGTACAGTTCACCGGAATACACCGCCATGATAGAAGCGAAAAAGCGCAACATTCCGGCGAAATTCATTGACTTGCCATACAGTGAAATCATGATTCATACAGAAGAAGAAATTGGTTTCCGCAAATCAAAAGAACGTCACAGCTATGCAGATGATACGGACTTAATCACAAGCCGGTTTTATCAGGAACTTTGTAAAAAAACGAATCTCCGCAGTTTTGAGGAATTTTGGGAAAAATATTTTGAGATTGCCGGATTACGTCTGACCCCTGAACAATTTGTCCGTCAGATGATGACCTATTGCATTTTGACAAGAGATGCCGAAAATCCCGAACGTTTCCGGAAAGATGGCACATTAGCTCGTGAACAGCATATGACCTATCGCATTCAGGAAGCACAGAAAAAATACACAAAAATTCTGGTAGTCACAGGCGGATTTCATTCACCTGCAATTGCGGAAAATCTGCAAAAAACCGTCAAGCCTGTTAAATTACACAAATTCACAGAAGACATTGAAAGCTGTTATCCGATTGCCTATTCTTATGAAGCAATGGACGCTTTGAATGGCTATGCCTCCGGAATGCCACACCCTGCATTTTATGACGGTATCACCCAAGATTTAGCACAATGTGACACTCCCGAAGGGATTTATACAGCCCATTGCCTTGACTTGCTGACACGTACCGCCAAGGAAAGCGTGAAAAAAGAAATTCCCATAGCGATTTCAGACATTACCTCCGCATGGAGTTTGGCACAGGGGTTGGCATCTTTGCGAGAATCGCCGGAAACTGGTTTCATGGAAGTATGGGACGGAGTGACCTCATCCATGATTAAAGGCGAAAAAACGACTGCTTCCGCCCTTCCTCTGGATATTCTGCGCAAATTGGCAATGGGTGACAGTATCGGGCATATTGGAAACAAAGAATTTATTCCGCCCTTGATAGAGGATTTCGAAAGCCAATGCAAAACTTTTGGTCTGAAAATTGGCATTGTTCTGGAACAGGAAAAAATCATCAAACTCTTTTCAGCATCAAAAGGAAAAAGCCCTCTCGAAGAAAGCAGATTTTTCCATCAAATGCGATTTCTTGATACAAATTTCGCAAGACGTATTAAGGGGGCAGATTTACACCACAATAAGGACAGAAGCGTTGTAACTGAAACATGGCGGTATCGCCGTACTCCTGCCGTAGATTCTGCCCTCGTTGACCATACCACAGATGGAAGTACCCTCATGGAAGCTTGTCGGACTGTTGCAGAAAAACGCATCCAGCAGGAACGCAGAACGGAAGTTGCATCACAAATCAGCGTGGATTGTTTCCTGATGGGGATTCCCTTCTCACATCCTGAACTCATGCAGGAAATTCTTAATAATGACGGTGATTTCTTTTCGCTCGGAAATGGTCTGTATTATTTCGATATGCTTCGGGAGTTACGGCATTTGTACGGATTTGAAGATACTGCAAATGAAATTTATCTGGTACAATGCTTTACAAAATTGATTTCCCTGATTCCCTCCATGGGAATGGTACAGCCTGAACAGGCTCAAGATTGTATCAAAATCTGCCGTCTGCTATATGGGGTCACAGGACGACTCCTGACTGACCGTCAGGATGAATTGAAACAAGCGTTCATTACCCTGACAATGCTCCCCCAAAAAGAACCGTCTGTGTATGGTGCAGTGATGGGCTTATTGTATGCTATGGATGGGAGTTATCTGCAAAAGGCGGAAACCGCCATGCAGGGATATTTGAAAAGCTCCTCCGACATCCGCAAACAGGGCGCATTGTATCTGAAAGGCTTATTCGAGACGGCGAGAGACATTGCCCTGACCGATACAGAATTTCTTAATATGACGGACGAATTACTTCAGAATATGGAATATGAAGATTTCATGGAAATATTGCCCTCTTTGCGGTTGGCATTCAGCTATTTTACACCGTCCGAAATTCAGGAAATCGCTAAGAATGTCAGCAGTCTGCACGGCATGGAAACGGATTTATTCGCCAAAGAATCCGTCAATGAATCCTTGACAGCGTTCGGGGCTGAAATTGATGCCGAAATTTTCAGAATCTGCGGTTTCAAGGAGATTATTTAAAAAGGAGTATTATCATGGGCTTTAAAATCACAGAGGGTGTATTGATGAGTTACATCCAAGAAGAGGGGATGACTTCCGTCGTCATTCCGGATGGTGTGAAAAGAATTGCATTCGGTGCATTTGTGGGATGTGCAAATATTACCTTTGTCACCATGCCGGATAGTGTGACAAGTATCGGAGATGCAGCCTTTGGAGATTGTATTGATTTGGAAACAATCACACTTTCCAAAAATATCACAAAAATTCCCGAATTGCTTTTCGAAGGCTGTTCAGGTTTGAAATCCGTCATGATTCCGGAAAGAGTAACAAATATTGGAAATCACGCTTTCTATAGCTGTACAAGTCTGACCTCTGTTACAATTCCGGAAAGTGTGAGAATTATCGGGAGTTATGTTTTTTCAGGGTGTAAAAGTTTGAAATCTGTTACCATCCCCCATCAATTGAGAGGTATCGGACATGGCATATTTGATTACTGTGATGAACTAAAGTTTGTCAAATATCATGATATTGTGATACCCATGAACGAAATCCGACCTTCTGAAAGAGGGAAAGTATTTGCTATGATTGCAACACATGACTTCACCACCAAAATGAAAAGCGATTCCAGATATACAGCAATTTCTTCCATGTTCAAAAGTCACCCCGAAGATACAGAAATAATCGCCTATATCAAGAAAAACTTTACTAAAATGTTCCGTTATCTCATTGATGAAAATGATATTGAAACCATTGAAGCAATCATTTATTCCGAAAAATTTCTCACGAAACGCAACATTGACAAAATGATTGATTACGCCATTGAGAAAGAACGTCACGAAATTTATGTCATACTCCTGAACTACAAAGCCGAAAAGTTGGGATTCAAGGACATTGCAGACCAGTTCAAATTATAAGGAGAATTTATGAATACACAAGAACAAACCTTAAACCGTTGGCGACTGATTTTAGGCAAGCAGTCCGAACAGTCGTTATCATTCAGCGGTTCACAGAGAGAATTGCAGTCTTTCGGACAGATGGAAGATTTACTTGAATATCTTTACGGCAAGGCTGGCGGAGATGATGTCCGCACAGGCGACAGAAAAGGCGGTTCGGAGGGTTCAAACCTCTACGCAGCGGAATGGATAACCAAAGTCCGTGAACTGTTCCCACGTCAGACCGCAGAAGTCCTGCAAAAACACGCTTTAGAGGAGTTCCACATGACCGAACTCCTCACCGACAAGCAAGTATTGGAACAGATGAAACCTGACATGAATCTGCTCAAAACCGTCTTGCAATTGAAACACCTCATGAAAGGCGAAGTATTGGAGACTGCCAAAAAAATCGCTCAGCAAGTCGCAGAAGAACTCCGGAAAAAATTGGAAAATGACATTCGCCGTTCGATTTTGGGACGGATTGACCGGAATACTTCAAGCCCGATTCATTCCGCCCGAAACCTCGACATTCAGAAGACCATCCGCCGGAATCTCAAACACTACGACACCGAAACGCACCAGCTTGTATTGCAGGATATTTATTTCAGCAATCGTGTAAAAAAATACAGCAACTGGAATGTTATCATTGCAATTGATGAAAGCGGTTCGATGATGGGTTCAGTCATTTATTCAGCAGTCATGGCGCAGATTTTAGCAAAATTGCCCTTTACGGAAATCAAGCTGATTATCTTTGATACGAGTATCGTAGATTTGTCGGGAGAGGTGGAAAATCCGGCAGAAATCTTGATGAGTGTGCAGTTGGGAGGGGGGACGAATATCGGCAAAGCCCTTGCCTACTGTGAACAGTTGATTCAGACACCGCAAAGAACAGCCGTCATTTGTGTGACAGATTTATACGAAGGCGCACCGGAAAATCGTCTGCTGAATACAAGCCGGAATATTTTACAAAGCGGTGCAAAGCTGAATTTCCTGACGGCATTGGACGAAACCGCAAATCCAGCCTTTGACCGGAATTTGGGGCAGAAACTCGCAGACATGGGCGCATTTGTCGGGGCATTGACACCGGAACAGTTAGGGGACTATATCGGGAAAATGTTCTCTTAAAATGGAAGGGACTATATCATGAGCAATTTTGTAATTGAAAATGGAGTATTGAAGAAGTACACCGGAAACGGCGGAGATGTGGTAATTCCTGAAAACGTTGAAAAAATTGGACGGAAAGCCTTTTTTTGTGATATTGGGATTACCTCTGTTACAATTCCTGACACAGTAAAAGTTATGGAAGAAAATGTATTTTCGGGGTGTGTAAATTTGACCGCTGTCAGACTTTCAAATTGTGTAGAAAGGCTGGAATTTGGAACATTTTCCAATTGTACGGCTTTGACTTCCATAGTAATTCCAGATAGTGTCAGAATCATTGGAAACGGTGTATTTGCGGGGTGTACAAGTCTGGAAATTTTCACGGTAGGAGACAATGTAAAAAGTATCGGAACACAGGCATTTTTTGTATGTAAAAATTTAAAAGCTGTAAATATCCCCGAAAGTGCTTTTCCTCTTGGAATGGATGCTTTTTCATATTGTAAAAATTTAAAAGAATTATCAATCAATGGTTATATCGTCCGCAAAAATTTTGGTGAGGTTGAAAATTTGACTGGAAAATTGAATCAAGTAATTTTCATGTTGCATCACAAAGATTTCTCTGTCTCGATGGAAAGTGAAATGAAATACCCCTTTATTGTTGCCTACTATCTCAAAACACAAGACGAAACCGCCCTGACCTACATCAAAAGGCAATTTTCGAAAATTGTTACCTACATGATTGAACAGAATGACGTTGAAACGATTGAAGCCTTGACAGCAGTTGACAATCTTTTCACCAAAAAGAACATTGACAAGCTCATTCAAACAGCCATTGACAACCAAAGACACGAAATTTATGTCATTCTCCTGAACTACAAAGCCGAAAAATTAGGATTCAAGGACATCAAAAACCAATTCAAATTATAAGGAGTGAAAACCATGGACAATCTCAGACAAGCCCTCACAGAAGCAGACGAAGCCTATTTAATCGGAATGTCCAACAAGGGCACATACAAGCGAGCCTTGAAAGATTTGGAAAATGCGGAAGTTTCCGTGAATTACATGGATGACTATGCAGAGGTGCATTTTGGCGGAGAGGTCTGCAAAATCAAAGCCCCCCTGTGGGAGAGTTCGTGTTCGTGTCCGTCAAGGAGCGTATGCAGGCATTTAATTTCGGCGATATTATGGCTGAAAAACAATTCCGGAGAATCCGAACCCACGGAAGAAGAACCCCCGATTGAAATGAGTTTACCCGATACCCTCAAGGATGCTATGAAGGCAATCACCCCCGAAGCCGTCAAAAAGTCAATGAGTTCACAGCTGAAAAAGATGTTACCCATCATTGACAAAATCAAGCTAGAGGAAAGCAGTATCTTGTCAGGAACATTGCCGGACGGAACAGCGGTAAGGATATTGTATCCTTTGGAGGGTTCGACCTGTTCATGTCACAGTAAAGAATTATGCGCCCACAAATCGGCGGTAATTTTGGCGTGGCAGATTCAGGAAAAGCTTGTCAGTGCGGAAGATTTTCAGGAGAAAGCACAGCAACTTTCCGCAAAGGAAGCGGAAGCAATCCGAGAGTGTGCAATGCAGAATTTGCAGTTATTGCACGAGGTCTTTCAATGGGGCTTAGTGCGGATGCCTGAAAACATCCCCGACCATTTAGAAGCCGGAGCGGTTCGGTGTCATTCCCTGAAAATGGCAGATGCAGAAAGACAGCTCCGTGAATTGGGGAGTATGCTGGAGAGCGCAAGAGGGAGAAGAGCAGTATTCCGGATTCCGGCATTTCTGAGGGCATTTTGTGAAGCATTCCGGCATTTATCGACCTTGACAAGCGAAACCATCACAGAGGAAAGTTTAGGACAATTCCGCAGTACCTACGAAGAGGAAAGCAATGATGTAATATTGTTGCCCGTCGGGGAGAGAAGAATTTCCGGCGATTACGAGGGAACAATTTATTATTTCCTTGATACCCAAAACAAGCGATTTCTGACAATTTCCGACTTGAGACCGACATTTTATGATACAGTGAACGTCCGCAAATACACCCGAATCACGGCATGGAACACCGCCACACCCATTCACACGCTCATGCGTTCGCAGTTGACCTTAAAAAATGCGAAAATCAACGGCGGAAAATTATCCACGTCGAAAGAAACGTTACTAGTCGCCCAGAAGCAAGCAAATTTAGACTGTCCGGAACTCCGGAGCATGATTTTCACAGATTTCAGGAAATTAGCGATATGGCTGGATAATCAGAACCCCACCACGGAAACGGAACGGCTTTGTTTCGTGAGTCCGTCAGCGTGTGAGAAGACATTTTTTGACGAGCATTCCCAGAAATTAAATATGGTACTGGTTGACAAAGATGGCAACAGAGTGAATGTGCAGGTACGCTATCGTGCCGAAACAAAGGAATTTATTGAGCAGTTGGAGCGAATCGGGCAAATGATGGACGAAACCCCCGACACGGATTACACTTGGCTATGTTCGGCATATTTCGAAGAGGGGAAATTGATGTTATTCCCGATTGAACTGTATGACTTCATTCACATTCCGGAAAGTGACCCCTACCAGATACCGGAGCATTTCAAATGGAAAAATATCTCTCATGCGCCCACGATTTCGGAACTCTTGCGGAATGCGGAAAATTGGCTTTGTTCCGTGATGCAGACGGGCTTACAGTCGGCGAATCCGGACGAACGCACATTGAAACAGGCGGAACAATGCGGAATGCAGGGCTTGCATGACCTCATGCAGAATTTGGCTGAGGAAATCATCAGTTACCGCCATACCGTCAACCCAAACCCGACAAAAGCCATCCAGAATATGGCATATCTGCAACAATATCTGACCATTGGCAGACAGAAAATCGAGGTACGCAGTGCGCTTGTCAAGATGAACCAATCTCAATGAAAAGGAAAAAATCAATGAGTGATTGAAAAACGCTTGAAATTGTGAGCGATTTCGCTTATAATATAAATAACACCCTTAAAGGAGGATTTAAGTTATGCTTTACGCAAACCCAAACGCACAGGATTTCCACCACATTGCAGAAGTATTCCGCAAAATTGGAATCCCTGAAAAAACAATTAGCCTGATGCCCGACTATCTCAACCCTGAAAACGAACGTGATGACACACTGTTAGAGGGCATCACTCCGACGGAGTTCAGCGACCTCGGCTATGGAAAGAGAAACGACCTTGAAAAGGCAATCCGCAAGGACATTGACCGCCTGAATTCCGAAGAGGTCTATAAACGTTGGTTTTTGTTCCTGTATGCAATCGCAGGGGCAACGTGTTCGAATATCGGCTTGCATTCTGTCAATTTGGAACATGAAAAGCTTGTCAAGCTGAGAATGGATGCATGGAAAGAGAAATTCGGCAGCGATGCAGAAGCGATTGACTATGCTATTCTGATGACAAGCAGTGCAACCGGTAGCAGTTACTACCGCTTTATGAATTCCAAGATGGAAAAGCCGGAAATCTGCTTGAAGGCGATGCAGTTTACAGAAAATGCCCTTGCAAAATTGGTTTTGGCAGTCTATGCATTGAACGGCTTGACACCGCCGGAAAAGAAAACATTCTTGCAGAAAATTTTCACCCCGAAGAATGACCCTCTTGTAGAGGAAGCATTGAAGCATATTGAGACGGCGACCTATCGCAAAGGGCAATTTGAAGAAAGATATTTATGGTTAGCAGTGGCGCAGGGAGCAGTTTTCAGTGAGAAGCATTTGAAATTATTTGCAACAGCGAACACAAGCTTATATCTCAACATTGCATCAGTTGCCTTAGAAATGCCGATTGACCCCGACGGAATTTTAGATGTCATTGAGAGCCAAGTAGACGGCAAGCAAGATTATATCGAATTTATCTCACATACCATAACAAACAAACGAGACCAAATGTATTATTACAGAAATAATCTCCCCAGCCGTGACAGACACCTGAAACAGTTGGCAGAGCGTTTTCCGGCGGTTTATAAGCGTCAAATGGGATTAGAGAAAAATCCAGAAGTTGCCGTGATGATGCAGAAAATCCTCATGGAAGTTGACAAGACCTACACACAGGCAGATGCATTCACCTTGCAGGAAAAAACAAAGCAGAGTTGTGTGGAAGCCCTGTCAGAGGACAACCCCAACCACAAGCAGGAAATTTCTGATTTTCTGTATGGCAAGACCTCAACGGCTGATTTCTTAGCACAGACAGCCCCGAATCTGGCAGAAATGCGTATCTGGGGCGGAACGAGTGTGAATTACATTTCAGCGTATGGCATTGATGAATTTGCAGAGCGTTGCATTTGTTTCCAGTGTATGTTCAATGCAAAAGAAATTTATCCGGTTTCCAGAGTTCCGGCATTTTCAGTGTTAGACAATGCAGAGAAGTTAATCCCGATTCTGAGAAAACATGAAGTGCCATTAGAGCTGATTTTGAACGTATGTGGAAGATTTATGGAATCCATTTACAACGCAGAAAAAAGGCAAAAACTAGAAACCATTTTTGTGGGCGAATTGCAGAAAATCGCTGATGAAATCGTACAGGCAGATTTAAACTTGAAATTCATGTGGGTAGAGGGCAGAATTTTATATGTGAAGATACTCGGCACAAATCGCAAATACACCGACCAGCTTTTTGCAATGGCAGATGATGGAAGCAAGGTAGTGAGAGGGAAAATTTGTAACTATTTACCGTTAGCAGGTGCAAGCGAAAGCACAGACGAGAAAATTTTGGCATTGTTGCAGGCGAAGAAAATCAGCAAGAGAGAAATTGCTGTCACTCTCTTAGAAAAGAAATTCCCTGATTCTTTCCGTGAAGCGGTTCAGAAGGCATTTGAAATCGAAAAAAATGCAGGATTGCAGGAGCGATTTGCGAAATTGTTGGGGGCAGAAATTCCGGAAGAAGCGAAATCAGTTGCCACAGAGGACATTGTGACCAGTCTTACCAAGGGAAACAAGGTTGCAAAGATTGCATGGTTATTTACAGACCCGTTCACAGCCGTTCACAAGAATGACGGAACAGAGGTTGACGAAAAGCAGCTGAAAGCCCTCTTGTTGGTTTATGCATCCGACGGAAGCACCACAAGAACGGAAATTTCCGAAAAACTGACCGCTGACATCAAGCCCGCCGAACTGGAGAATTTTGTAGGGGAAGTCTTTGCGAGATGGATTCAGAAGGGCGCAGAAGCAAAGCAGAAATGGATATTATACCTGTATGCCATCTATGGCGGATTACAGGCAGTGACTTCAATTCAGCACTACATCAAGGATTGGTCAGAGCATTCCAGAGGAGCAATCGCCTCTGTGGCAGTGAATGCCCTTGCCATGAACGGCAGTTCATCCGCATTGATGGCGGTTGACAACATGGCGAGAAAATTCAAGAATCGTCAAGTTCGTGGAGCAGCAAATACAGCCTTAGAGCAGGCAGCATCCTCTTTGAATATCACTCGTGAAGAATTAGCAGACCGCATTGTCCCCGACCTTGGATTTGACGAGAATTTGTGCCGTGTATTTGATTACGGAACGAGACAATTCAATGTCTACTTAACCCCAGATTTGACCCTTGAAATTTTCGAAGGAGAAAAGAAGCTGAAGAACCTCCCGAAAGCCGGAACGAAGGACGACCCCGAAAAGGCAGAAATTGCATCAAAGGCATTCAAGGACATGAAGAAAGAAATGAAAACCGCCATCCAGTCACAGAAACAGCGTTTAGAATATGTATTGCTTTGTCCGAGAACATGGACAGCGGACGGCTGGAAAGACTTATTCATTCGCAAACCCATCATGCACTGTTTCGCCATTGGCTTAATTTGGGGTGTTTACGAAGATAACAAGCTGATTCAGACATTCCGTTACACGGAAGAAGGAACGCTGAACACCGTCGACGAAGACGAATACACCCTTCCGGAAAATGCCGTCATTGGCTTAGTGCATCCGATTGAATTGAACGAAGATATGATTTCACAGTGGCAGGAACAGCTTTCAGATTACGAGATTACCCAGCCATTCCCGCAGTTGTCAAGACCTGTTTACCGCCTGACAGACGAAGAAAAGAAAGTAGGAATGGATACATTACAGCGTTTTTCCGGCAATGAAATTGCAAACATGACGCTCCTCAGCCGAATGACAAAATATGGCTGGAACAAAGGCAGCGTAGAAGACGCAGGGTATTTCTATACCTTCTACCGTTCTGATGTCATCCGTCAGGAGAAACAGCCGGACGGCAAAATGAAACGAATCGGCTATGATGCACAATTGCATTTCAGCGGAATGTATGTGGCCGGCTACGATATGGACATGGAAACCGTCACCATTGAAAAGATTGATTTCACCAACGTTGATGGAAGATGGGACGATACATTAGATTTGAAAGACCTTAACGAGCGTTACATTTCGGAAATCATCGCCCAGCTGATGGCAATTGTCGGCACTTCCCCCCAAGAAGAAACTGCCTGAAAACATGACCTCCGCCCCCCTTCATGAGGGGCGGAATATTTAACGCAATAATTCCCGAAATCATGACAAAAAACAAAACCCTGAAAGCAAATTACTTTCAGAGTTTTTAGTTTTTGAACGCTCCCTGTTGGACTCGAACCAACGACCGTTCGGTTAACAGCCGAATGCTCTACCGACTGAGCTAAGGAAGCATCTCTATTGAATTATAATCACTCACCTGTCATCCAGTCGATTTCACGTTGTAAACCAACCGCTTTATCGACTGAACTAAGGAAGTAAGTACCGGCACCTATCCGATTTCCCAGCTCGTCACCAAGCAAGTATTTTAGACGTAAAAGAGCTTAACTACTGTGTTCGGAATGGGAACAGGTGAACCTCTTCGCTATCAGCACCGATTCTCTTGTAGACCTTTGTGGTCTTGTGGTGACCCGTACCAGATTCGAACTGGTGATGCCGCCGTGAGAGGGCGGAGTCTTAACCACTTGACCAACGGGCCTATTTGGTGCACCATCGGGGACTCGAACCCAGGACCCACTGATTAAGAGTCAGTTGCTCTACCAACTGAGCTAATGGTGCATATCTGCTCGACTTCATTATTATACCACATTTTTCATGGTTTGTCAAGTCTTTTTCAAAACTTTTTTCAACTTTTTGAACAGAATCAAGAAAAGCAAGCGGAAGGGAGAAC